>Ga0181538_10000690_pt1 | contig 40118 bp, 34 predicted proteins | sample PEATcosm2014_Bin_40_FD_119773 | JGI IMG/M metagenome (GOLD analysis project Ga0181538, IMG submission 119773) | Peatland microbial communities from MTU Mesocosm Facility, Houghton, MI, USA - PEATcosm2014_Bin23_30_metaG | ecosystem: Environmental > Terrestrial > Soil > Wetlands > Peat | place... | reverse complement strand
GTCGGCGTTCTCCGCACAAGAAAAAAGCCGCGATCCGTATCCGGAATCGCGGCCCGTCTGGGAACTTGCTCGGCGCTACCCTGCTACTGGCTCACTTCAATCGCGCGCAGCCCCATCCGGCCCGCTTCTCCGCCACCAGGAGAAACGCCAGGAAAAATCGGAAGTGCGCGCGTGAGACATTTCTAGTTTTCCAAGTCGCCGAAGAACGGAGTTTAGGGGCGCACTCCGGGAGTGTCAATCTCAATTTTCCGCATGTGAAATTCAGCGGCGGGCGCGCTCCTCGCGTGCTAGCGCGCCTTCGACCGCGGTTCGCATGGCGGCCTCGGGCGCGCGAAGGCCAGTCCAAATTTCCCACTGCGCAGCGCCTTGGGCGACGAACATGTCCACGCCGGTGATTGTCTCAATGCCCTTTTGCTTCGCCAGCTGCAAGAATTTCGTGACGCGCGGCCGGTAAATCATGTCCATCACGATGCGGCAATTCAGCTCCGCAGCGGAAAGCGGAGACGCGTCGCCCGGACGCAGGCCGAGCGGCGTGCAATTGACGATGGCGTCGAAGAACTGGCCGCGAACTCGTTTGCGCGCTATGGCTTCACCGCCCACCGCACGCGCAAGTAGCACGGCGCGTTGCGGTCTGCGCGCGCAAATGGAAACGATCGCACCGGCGCGCGCTAGAGCGAACGCAGCCGCGCGCGCCGCGCCTCCCGCCCCGAGCAGCAGGACGCGGCTACCAGCGAGGCGCACGCGACGTTCGACCGCCCGCAGCACGGCGACGTAATCGGTGTTGTACCCGTAGAGGCTGCCGCCGGAGCGCACGACGACCGTATTCACGGCGCCGATTTCCCGCGCCAATGGATCGCAATCATCGACGTGGCGAAGAATTTCCTCTTTGTGCGGAAGAGTGACGCTGAAACCGGAAATGTCCAGCGGGGCGATGGCCCCGGCGAAATCGCGCAGATCGAGGACGCGAAACGGCACATAGACGGCATCGATGTGGCACGACTGGAAGGCCCTATTCTGCATCAGCGGCGAGAGCGAATGCGCGATAGGATCGCCGATCACGCCGTAAACGCGAGTGCGCCGCGTGAGCTTGTCCGCGCGGTACAACTCGTCCAGATCATCGAGCGACGTTTGACCCGGAGCTGTCGCCAGGGCGAGGGGTGCATACGCCAATGCGCTGCCCGCGCGCAACGCCAGGATTCGCGCGGCGACGCCTATCTCGCCCATGGGCACGATCACACGATCGCGGCGTCCACGGGCAAGTTCAAGGACCCGGGCAGCGTCCCGAATCTCGCGGCAGTGCGTGGCAATCTTGATCGCGTCGTGCGACGCGTGTTCAAGTTTGCGTGCAATGCCGTTCAGGTCTGGCGGCGTCCTGCGAAAATCGTGATACGAGAGCAAGATGCGCGCGGGGCGAAGATCGCTTTTCAACTGTCGCTGCGGCCAGCGGGCGAGCGCTTCAATTTCCACATCGCACCACTGGCAGCCAGCGTTGACGGCAGCAATAAGCACGTCGCGCTGCGCGGCTGGCGAGCCGCTGAACAGTCCGCCGCCGCGACGCGAGCGGCAGGTGGCGATCATAGTGGCTCGAGGATGCAAACGTCCCAACTTCGAGAGAAACGCCTTGCGTTCCTTCGCAGAGCGCAGGTAATCCAGCCGCAGTTCGACGGTGCTCGACCGGCGGAGAGCTTGCCGGAGCGCGCGCTCCATTTTGCGGGCAGTCGGCGCCGCGACGACTCCGCAGATGCGACCTTCTCGAAACAAGATTCCTCCGGCAAAACTGGGGCTTACGCTGGAAAAACAAGGGTAGTACCATGCGGTATCGAATGTGTAAAGCGGGCCCGCCTCCATTCTTGACCCCACCCAGTCCCTTTGTTAGCGTGGCTTGGAAAGAGATTGCCCGGGTCGTGTGAATCCCCCGGCGGTTGGAGGAGCATCCAAATGAGCCAACGCATCGTCTCCCGGTGTCTCAAACTGGGGATAACCCTTGTACTTGCAAGCGGATGGGCTCATGCCCAGTCGAACCCCACCGCGCCTTCTATCGCCGATATGTATTGCTCGGGGGTCTTCACAACAGACCCGGTTCCGCACGACATTTTCTTGATTGCGCCGGAAGAGTCGGGGCATCGGATAGGGGCCGAAACGCCCGACCTGGTGCACATCAACAAAGGATCGGCTGACGGCGTGAAAGTGGGAGATGAATTCCTAGTGAGCCGGCCTATGCATGACCCCGTGGGGATCTCGTGGTTTAAGTGGCAGCCCGGAATCTTAAGAGCGATGGGGCCCGCGTACGAGGATGTGGGCCGGCTGCGCGTCGTAAACGTGCAGGAAAAGACCGCCACCGCTCAAGTCGTTTATTCGTGTGACTACATGCAGCGCGACGATGTCGTGCAGCCGTTCGTCGAGCGCCCCTCACCCGCATTCCACGACGCCAGCCAGTTCGACATTTTCGCTCCGCCCAGTGGCAAGCCTGTGGCCATGATTGCGGCGATCCAGTTCTTCGGCCAAGTCGCGGGCCAAGGCATGACCGTCTACATCAATTTGGGAAGCAAGCAGGGCGTCAATGTCGGAGATTATTTCCGTGTGTTTCGCTATCAGGGCGCAAACTCCGATACGGTCTACACCCACCGGGGAACGAATTACACAATCTATGGATTCGGCAGCGATAAGGTTCACTATGCGTGGAAGGATCTACCGCGCGAGATACTGGGCGAGGGCATAGTGGTTCGCGTGGGACCCAACGCAGCTACCGTCATCCTGACGCATAGCCGGCGCGAGATTTTCACGGGAGATTACGCGGAGGTCGAGTAAGACGCTCCGCCCGCGCGGCAAACATTCGAGAAAAGGCCCCGCACACGCAAACGGCGCGGGGCCTTTTTTATTTTGAGTTCGGCCTAATTTTTCGGATAGTCCGCGCGCCAGCGCAGGCGTCAGGACGTTGCAGGCAGGTGGCCGGCACTCGGTTCTTCGTCTTCGCTAAAAGCCTCTGCTGAGAACGCGTATATGTGGGTCTGCGAATCCTTCCAGGCGTCGGCCGGGATTCCGGCTTTCAAGCAGGTTTCCTCGAGGAAGCGCTCGCGGGGCCAGTTGCGTTCGGCAGCTACCTGCGGAAGAAGCAAGCCTCGTACGCCTCCGCGCTCCACGATCAGTCCGTGACGCCCGACCTCAATGGATTCGGGGGCAATTCTCTCGGGCGGCGCGAGCACCGAAATCTCGATTGTGAGCCGGGGAACATCCTCGAGGCTGACCGGTCGAAAACGTGAATCGTGCAGCGCCGACGCAATCGCACATCGCACAACAACATCGCCCAAGGGTTCATCCGCCTCGATGTGGCCGACGCAGCCCATGAGACGCTCGTGCAGGCGCAACGTGACAAACGCGCCCGCGAATTTGGCTAACTCGCCTTGCAACGGAGAATGCTCGGGGATGCGGCCGCGCCCTACCGCTTCGACAATTACGTGACGCGCCCGGCGCAGCAGCTCGCGTCGGTCTTCATTGGAAAGTGGCGACATCCTGCGGCTTCTTTTGAAGCTGTGCCTTCTCCTGCGCTTCCAAGACGCGGAGCTTCCGCCTCTGTTTAACGCGGTCGTCCAACTGTCCCCAGAATCTCTGGAAATACTGCACTGCGGAAGCGATGGCGCTGATGACCACAAGCCAGAGAAGAACGGTGCCAAGGGGACGGAAATGCAAGTGCTTTGCACCCATGATGATCGCCGACGCGGCAACCACCTGCAGGACCATCTTCGTTTTTCCGAGCGCCGAAGCAGGGATCGTAAACCCTTCCGTGGACGCGATGTTCCGCAGCCCCATTACCGTGATTTCCCGCCCGATGATGATCACCACCATCCAGCCGGGGGCCAGATGCATCTCCACAAGGGAAATGAACGCGGCGGAGATCAAAAGTTTGTCCGCGACAGGGTCCAGCAGAATGCCGAGCGTGGTCACCTGATCGCGGCGGCGTGCGTAAAAGCCGTCGGCCCAATCCGTTGCCGCGGCTGTCAGGAGAATCAGAGTGCCAAATACCGCAAAATTAATGGGGACGCCGAAGAAAACCACGTTCGGCTCGCGCGTCAAAAGGACCACGACCAACAGCGGTACGAAGAAAATCCGAAGGATCGTTAAGCTATTCGGCAGGTTCATCCAGCACCCGGGCGGCCCAGTGCCCGATGGAGTGCAACCATTCACGAGGCAATCTCACTATAGACCCCGCCTGCCAGTCCGTCAACGGCCGAAGGATCCCGCCGGGCCTCAAAATGCCAACGAGTTTGGGGTAACCAAGAAGCAACAGAGTTGCCCCAAACCTGTGCAAATTAAATCCAGCGATTCCCGCGACTTACGAACCCGTCCCAACCTTCAGCGCATTGGCAAACTCCCCACAACGTCTCTATTTTCCGCAAGTTACGGGATATTGGGCGTCTTGTTCCACGCGAAAAACGACTGCGGAAGAAAAATCGCGATCTATCCAGAAAACCATTTCCACACGATTTCCACTGTCGGCATCCCTATGATTTCAATGAGGATACGTAGGTTATCAGGCGAGCAATACCGGCGAACCGCTACGCTCGGCTCGGACCGCGCAGAATTCGGCCCGGCAAGAAAATGATTCCGCGAACGAGATCCAGAACCCCTCCGACCGCGATTCCGACCAAGCGGAACGGTATGAGCAAAACCCAGACGAGGGGGTAGAGAATCAACGCCAACAAAGCCAGCGGCCAACAAATCACCAGAAGGATGCACCACAGCAAGAACTTCGTCATCTGCGTCCTCCCTCGCTCACTCAAGATACGCGGGAAGGTGGCTGAAAAGTTCCGTCAAACATCTTGAGGTGCGACTAGGTTCGTGATCAGGCCGAGCGGATCGCCGGCCACAATTGCAACCGGCGCGCGATGGATTCCGGCAATTCCGCTTCGAGGGCGATGTGTGAGCGCTCGACGCGTGACCGAATCACGCGGCCAAATCCATGAACCAACGCGAGCGTTCGCCCGTCGGAAAGCGGCAGACGGAAATTAAGCCGCACCATCGGATCCACCGGCACAAGCTCGTCAATTTTCTGCAGCAACTTCTCGAGGCCGATTCCGGTGAGCGCGGAAACCGGCAGTTTTCCGTTCGATTCGCAAAGCCCCTCGATTTCCACGGGCGAGAGCCGATCGATCTTGTTGAGCACGTGCAACGTGGGACGATCTTTCACGCCGAGATCGGAGAGAATTTTTTCGACTTCGGTGTCCTGGTCGGCGTTATTTGGGTCCGAAACGTCCGTGACGTGAAGAATCAGCGCCGCTTCCTGCACCTCCTCAAGCGTCGCGCGAAACGCCGCAATCAATCCAGGCGGCAGATCGCGAATGAAACCGACTGTGTCCGAAAGCAGCACGCGCCGCCCCGAAGGCAAACGCACGCCACGGATCGTCGGATCAAGCGTCGCGAACATTTTTGACGAGACGAACACGTCCGAGTGCGCGAGCGCATTGAACAACGTGGATTTGCCCGCGTTCGTATATCCCACTAGGGCCACAGTGCCGAGCGGGATCGCCTGCCGCGCCTGCCGCCGCTGGCTTCGCTGCTTGCGCACAGCATCGATGCTCTGTGTAATTTTGCGAACGCGATCGCGGATGCGCCGCCGGTCGGTTTCCAATTTTTGCTCGCCGGGACCCCGCGTCCCGATACCGCCGCCTAAACGGGAAAGCTCCGGGCCTTTGCCCGCAAGGCGCGGGAGGAGATAGTTGAGTTGCGCGAGTTCGACCTGCAATTGGCCTTCGCGGCTGTGCGCGCGCCGCGCGAAAATGTCCAGGATGAGTTGCGTGCGGTCAATCACCCGGCAGTCGATGCCGCGTTCGAGATTGCGCTGCTGCACGGGCGAAAGATTGCGGTCGAAAATGACGACCGCGGCCTTGCGCATCTCCGCTTCGATTTTGACTTCTTCCATTTTGCCGCGGCCGATGAAAGTCGCGGGATCGATGGCTTCGCGCATCTGGAAGATGGAGCCCACTACTTCGGCGCCCACGCTGCGGGCCAACTCTTGCAGCTCCAGCAGCGACTCGCGTTCCGGCGCGCCCGCCTCCCGACCGGGCACGCGCGAGGGACGCTTGAGCCCCACGCCGACCAGGAGGACGCGTTCGCGAGATTGCGTGCTGCGAGCAACTTTCATTCGATGGCGGAACTGCGGAGCAGCCTTTCGATTGCGGATCGGGGAGCGGCTAAAACTCTACGCACCTATTATACTCCTTGGGTCAATTTTTCCTGCCGATTGACGACTGCAACTCCGGACGCAGGCGCTGTGCGAGGGCGCGGTCCGCTTCCGCCACAATGGCGGGATCGTCGCCGAATCCTGCGAGCCACACGACATCCGGCTCGCGCCGAAACCAGGTGAGCTGCCGCTTGGCGTATTGCCGCGTGGCCCGCGTGATGGCCGTGGCGGCCTCTTCGAGACTGATCCGGCCTTCGAGATGCTCACGCAACTGCCGATAGCCGATGAAATCGAACGGCTTCGCGCCGGCGGGCACGCCGCCGCGCATCAACTCCGCCACTTCAGCGAGCCAGCCGCGTTCAATCATGCGCGCAAAGCGCGCCTCGATCCGCGCGTGGAGGGCGGCCCGCGGCGGATTCAGCCCAATCCGCAACGATGCGAACCCCGCCAGCGGATCACGGCCCGCGCGATGCACCTCCGTAACCGGCTTGCCCGCGAGCAGGCTGATCTCCACGGCCCGCAAGACTTTTTGCCGGTCGCCCGGGGCGATGCGCCGCGCTGCGGCGGGATCGATCCGCTTGAGAACGCGATGCAGATGGCCGGGGCCTTTTTCAGCGAGTGCTTGCAATCGCTCGCGCAATTCGGCGGAGCGCTGCGGCGCTTCGGAGAGGCCCTCCAGCAAGGCGCGCAGATACAAGCCTGTCCCCGCGGTGAGGACTGGCAATCGGCCGCGAGCGCGCAAATCGGCAAGCACCAGCTCCGCTCTGCGGCGATATTCACCGGCCGTGAATAATTCCTGCGGCTCAATCAAATCAAGGAGATGGTGCGGGATTCCGCGACGTTCCGCGGCGTCCGGCTTGGCCGTGCCGATATCGAAACCGCGGTAGACCTGCGTGGAATCGCACGCGACCACTTCCCCGCCCCAGCGCTCCGCAATGTGCACCCCCAACGCGGACTTGCCCGAAGCAGTGGGGCCAATAATCACAACCAGCGGGGCGAGGACGTCGTTGGAAGTGGGTGGCGCCTGCTTCATCACAGAAATTTCCAGTAGCGCACGACAAGATAAACGAGGAACAACGCGGCCAGCAACAACGCGCCCAGCACTTGCGCGCGAGCGGGTTTCACTGCCCTTCGCTGAGCGGAATGTTGTAAAGGTAGATGAATCGCAACCGAATGAACGGCCCGCTGAATGCCGAGGGGAGAGGCTCAAAAGGATTCGACGCGCGAATCGAAGAGATCGCAGCGCGGTCGAGTTCCTGCTTCTCGGAAGTACTGACCAGGTCCGGCTGCTCCTCCGGCACGCTGCCGTCGCGATTGATATCGAATTCCAAGACCACCCTGCCGCGCTCGCCCATGATCGCGGATTCCGGTATGACTGAATACCAGTTCTGCTTCACTCTAGCCAGCACGCGCGCGAGATAGCTGCTGAAATCCACGCCTTCGGTCGGCGTCAACATTTGAAGACCGCCGCCGTAGGTGCCCTCGCCGCCTCCTCCGCCACCACCGCCACCGCCGCCCGGCAGCCGGCCCTGGAACGCGGGGCTCGTTCCGCCGCCCCCACCGCGTGGAGCGTCATGCAATGAGTTCTCAATCGAGCTGCCCGGCGATGACATGCGGGGAAGAATCAGCCCATTCTTGGTGGGCTGAGGAGTCGGCGCAATTGTGGGTGCTTCCACCGGACGCTGCTGCACCGACGCAGGCGGTGGCTGAGGCGTGGGTGCGGCTGGAAGAGCGGATTCCGCCGGAGTCTCCGGAGCAGCGCGCTCCGGCGCCCTCGGCGGGGGTGTCGGAAGCGGCATCTGTGGCAAATGGTTCAACACGCTCGGTGCCAGGTGCAGCTTCGGACCGGGCGGGAGCGGCGAAGGCTTCGGTCCCTTCGGCAGCTCACTCAATGCGGGCAAATTCGCCCACGTCAATTGATCGCGCGCAAGTTCCAATTGCTCCGGCGTCGGACCTTTGCTCGGGAAAAGTTTGGGCAAAACTAAAATGTAAAGCGTGAGCAAGATCGCTTGAATCACAAGAGCCGCACCGTTGCGCGCGAAAATGCTCCAGGTGGAGACGCGCTCGTCGGTGGGCTTCGCCATCAACGTGACTTCGCCCGTGGTCATCACGTCGGGCTCGAGCACGTCCGGCAATTTGTAAACGGGGGTCGGCGCCTTCGAGGGCAGCACGACGTTCGGCAAATGTTCCGGCACTGCGATGCGCGTATCCATCGTCATCGAGGCCAAATGGCTGGATTCATTTCGCGAGACGTCGAGTGCCTTGTCCGCCGCGTCTCTGGGCACGACCATCCTCGCCGCCAGGACGTCCATCGGGCGATAGCTGGGGATATTGGAACTCGCGTCGAGAGTTCCGGATGAAATTCCGGCGGGAATGATCGTCCGCTCGTCGAGCGTAGTCGTGGTGCGGCGCGAACCGGACGTGCCGGAATCCGCCGCGAGCGGCTTAGAGTCTTTGGGAACCAGAATCCGGGGAATCATGGATTTACCCGTGGGGACACAAGTGCATCCCATTGGACGCGCTTGCCGTGTTCTTGGATGCCTGTCATGACTTTATCCGCGAGCTCTAGCGCGCGCCGCCCGGCGGCGCCGTCCACGCGCGGCGTCGTGCGCGTGCGCACCGATTCCAGAAACGCGTTTAGCTCTGCGTGCAAAGGTTCCTGCTTCACGGCGGGCAACGTTGCGAAATCAAATTTCGGATCGGGCCCCGGCTCGGCGACGCGCACGCGCAGCGCGTCCTGCCGCGTGAAATCAACCGAAATATATTCGTGCTGCTGAAAAAATCGCAGCTTGCGGACGCGCTCGGTCGAAACACGGCTGGCAGTCACGTTGGCCACTGCGCCCGAGGCAAACGACAGGCGGGCGTGTGCGATGTCCACTTTGTCGGTGAGCACCGGAATGCCGACGGCTTTGATCTCTTCCACCGGCGCATCCACCAGCGACAACAAAATATCCAGATCGTGGATCATGACGTCATACACCACATCAATATCCAGGCTGCGCGGGGTGAACACTCCCAGGCGATGCACCTCGAAATACAGCGGCCGGTTGATCGCAGGCAGAACCGCCTCGAGGCCCGGGTTGAATCGCTCGAGATGTCCGACCTGCAGAACCCGCCCGTGGCGCTCTGCCGCCGCAATCAGCGCATCCGCTTCCGCAAGCGACGCCGCAATGGGCTTCTCGACGAGCACATCGAGTCCCATCTCAAGCAAGCGGCAACCAATGCGCGCATGCTCGACTGTGGGGACGACAAGACTCACCGCATCCACACGGCCAGCGAGCGATTCAATCCCGCCCAACGCTGTTGTCGAAAATTCCTGCGCGATGCGCTCTTCGCGCTCGCGATTTACGTCCGCAACGCCAACGAGTTCCGCATTTTCCAGTTCGCGATAGACGCGAACGTGATTCCGCCCAAAATCGCCGACGCCGACCACCGCGACGCGTATTTTCCTTCCAGGTGCAGCGGCGACCATCAAGGTTTCCCGCCTTCGCTCGGCGCGGCGGGCACCGGGAACGCCTGCAGGGAGATTCCCGCCGCGTCGGCGGCCTCAATCAGATGCGCGCGGTCAAAAAGCAGCGTGCGCTCCGCATCGATCGCGAGCGCGGTCACACCCGAGCGCTTCATCACTTCGACGGTTTGCAGGCCGATCACGGGTACATCGAAGCGCATGTCCTGGCGCGGCTTGCTCACTTTCACCACCACGAGCGGCTGACCTTGCGCGATCCGCGCCGCGCGTTCCATCGCCTCGTCCGTGCCTTCCATCGCTTCGATCGCCACGCACGCCCGCTCGCGCACCACCACGGTCTGCCCCAAATCGAGCGCGGCGATTTTTCGCGCGATGTCGCGGCCATACGCCATGTCCGCGGCTTCGCGCTCGTCGGGAGCGCGGCGCGTCAGCACGCCCGCCTCGGGCACCAGCGGCTTCAGGAATGAGGTCGAATCCACGAGTTTGATTCCTTCGGATTCCAGCACGTTCGCAACGGCCCCGATCAGCGAATCAGTATTCTGCAGCGGCAGCGAGAGCAACAATTTTGCAAGTTTCCAGTCCGGCCGGATCGAACTGAAAATTTTCGCGTGCTTCACTTGCCCGGCCATCACCGCGCGCGTCACGCCTTCCTGATGCAACAATTCGAGCGCACGGCTCAATTCTCCGATGCTGACCCAATGCAATCGCTTCGCGACACTTTCAAGTTCGGGCGACGCCTCTTCACGCAGTGCGAGCACCGCCATGTCAATTCCCTGGCTGCGCGCCGCTTCCAGCACCAGAAACGGAAATTTGCCGTTTCCGGCGATCAGGCCCCAGCCGGCTGTAGCGGAAACGGAATCGAGAGAGGCAGTCATTGCGGTCGCGGCGGCTACTTGATCAAGCCTCGCTGGGCCGACTCGATGAAGGCCACAAGTTCGCGCACGTCGTCGGAGCCGCCGAGTTGTGCGCGCATCTGCTCGATCGCCTGGGACGTGTTCAGTTTCGAGCGCAACAGCAAGCGAAACGCGCGCTCGATGGATTTCAGCCGCTCCGCATCGAAGCCCTGCCGCTCGAGTCCCACGGTATTCACTCCGAAGCTGTGGACGTCGCGCGCGTCCACCACCAGCGCGAACGGCGCCACATCCTTCGTGATCGCGGTGAGCGCGCCGATGTAGGCGTATCGTCCAACGCGGCAGAATTGGTGCACGGTCGAATACGCGCCGACGGTCGCGTAGTCCGCAACCTCAACGTGCCCCGCGAGCGTCGCGCCGTTGACGAAAATCGTGCGGCTGCCCACTTGCGAATCATGGCCGACGTGCGCGTAGGACATGAATAAATTGTTGCTGCCGATGCGCGTCACGCCCCCGCCGAACGCCGTCCCGCGATTGATGGTCACGAATTCGCGGAAGACGTTCGCTTCGCCTGCGACGAGCTCAGTGCGTTCGCCTTTGTATTTCAGATCTTGCGGATCGCCGCCCACCGAACACATCGCGTGGAAAATATTGCCCGGCCCGAATCGCGACGGCCCCTGCACCACCGCCTGCGACATGACGACGCAGGCGTCCCCAAGCTCGACATCGTCACCGATGACGGCTCCCGCGGCCACGCGCACGCCCGCGCCCAATCGAGCGCGCGGTGACACCACCGCCCGCGAATCAATTTCGCTCATTCCTTCGATTCCGCCAGGGCGTCTGGCTGGGAGGCAGGCGCATCCGCCGCATCGCGGTCCACCATCTTGCACATCAAGGTCGCTTCTGCAGCAAGCTCGCCGTTCACAGACGCTTCGCCGCGCAGTTTGCAGAATGTTCCGCGCCCGCGCCAGGAAAGCACCGTGACTTCCAAGCGCAATTGATCGCCGGGCACGACGGGCCGCCGAAAGCGCGCCTCGTCCACTGCGACGAAATAAAGAAGCTTGTTCTCACGGTCCGGCACCTCCAGCAGCAAAAGCAGTCCGCCCGCCTGCGCCATCCCTTCGATGATCAGCACGCCCGGCATGATCGGCTTGCCCGGAAAATGCCCCTGGAAATACGCCTCGTTGATGCTGACGTTCTTGATTCCCACGACGCGCTTGAATCGTTCCATTTCCAGAATGGCATCCACCATCAGGAATGGATAGCGATGCGGAAGAATTTTCTGTATGCCGCTGCTGTCAAGAATCATGAACACGCCTCGATTGCATGCGCAGGGACGCCGGCGCCTATGCCGGTCAGGATCCGATTGCCGCCGGCAGCCCGGCCGCGGGAGCGCAATCCCGCGATTATAAGCGAAACCACAGGGTCTGGGAATGCGATTGGCGTCGGCGACAGTTTCCGAACCTCCAGAGGCGCGGCACAGTTTAGCCCAGCTCGCCGTGGCGAGGTGGGCGAGCATGACAAGCTCATGAGAGCCCCGGAGGGGCGACGCAGGATTACTTTGCAATGAAAAGTACTTGACAACAAGAAGTTGCGGCGTATTCTAGCCCTGTCAGTCTTGACGCACATACAGGAGACCCTCGGATGGAAGCTACGCAGCCTGCGCAATCGCAAGATTTTGGCAATTCCTCACGCGGACGGTTTCGACAGGTCGTGACCGACGCGCTCCAGTATTGGGAGCCGGGCCGCGTGCTTTATAATCTCGTCCTCGCCGCGGTCGTCGTGATCTGGATTGCCGCCACTTGGCCCCATTTCCGTCCGGCGTTGGTGCAGTCATCGTTTCCAGCGCTCGCCGGCCTCGCGGTGAGCGCTAACTTTTGCTACTGCGCCGCGTACCTGGTGGATATCCCCATGCAGTTTTCACCTTTGAGCGCCGTTTGGAAGCGCCGCCGCTGGGGACCGTGGCTCGCGGGAATGCTCATCGCGATTCTCCTGGCAAATTATTGGATCGCCGACGAGATCTACGGCTTCGTCCGCTAAGCAAGTCAGGCGCCGCCCCCCATCGTGCTACGATTGCAGCCGTGCCAATAAGAATGAGGAAGCCACGACGGGACGGCGCCGCTGAAAGTGCGGAACGCGCGAAGTTCTTCCGCGATCTACTGAAGTTGCTGCGCACGCGCGAAGCCGAGATGGCGCGCTTGCTCGGCCGCTTCGTTCGCGCCGAATCGCCCAGCGATGACAAGCCAGCGCTCGATCGCCTCGCGCGCATGTTGGCGGGAGAATGGCGTAGCCGCGGCGCACGCGTGAACTTGTTGCCGCAAGCTGAGGCTGGCAACCATCTCCGCGTGGAGTGGCCCGCCTCCGGCGCGTCCAACGCGCGGGGCGACTCGCCCATCCTGCTTCTCGGCCATCTCGACACCGTCTACGAAATTGGCACGCTCGCGCGCATGCCGTTCCGCATTCGCGGCGGACGCGCCTATGGCCCCGGCACATTTGATATGAAGAGCGGCCTGGTCATCGCGCTCTTCGCCGTGGACGCCTTGCAGCGCCTTGGGCTCAAGCCGCGGCGGCCGATTGTCGGTCTGTGGACGTCGGACGAGGAGATCGGCAGCCACGCCTCGCGCGAACTCATCGAGCAAGAAGCGCGCCGCTGCGCAGCCGTTCTGGTGCTCGAACCCGCCGCCCGAAAAGAAGGAAAATTAAAGACGGCGCGCAAAGGCGTAGGCGAGGTCACACTCGAAGTCACGGGCCGCGCGGCGCACGCCGGCCTCGATCCGCAAAACGGCATCAACGCCATCGATGAACTCGCGCTGCAGATCGCGCGGATTCGCAGCTTCAATCAGCCGAAGCGCGGCATCACGGTCAATGCGGACGTGATCGCGGGCGGTACGCGCTCGAACGTAATCGCGGAAAAAGCGCGCGTGCTCATAGACGTCCGCGCCGAAACTGCGCGCGACATCCGCGATCTCGAAGCAAAATTCCGCAGGCTGCGTCCGATTCTGCCCGGTGCAAAACTCGCCGTGCGCGGCGGATTCAATCGCCCGCCGCTCGAACGCAAAATGAGCGGCGGCCTTTACGCCGAAGCAAAACGCCTCGGCGATATTCTCGGTCTGCGCATTGACGAGTGCGCTGTAGGCGGCGGCTCCGACGGTTGCTTCACCGCCGCGCTAGGTGTCCCCACGCTCGACGGCCTTGGCGGGGTGGGCGACCGCGCGCACGCCGCGAACGAACACGTCCTCCTGCGCGCACTGCCCGAGCGTGCCGCTCTGCTTGCCGCACTGTTGTTGGAGTTGTAGCTGGAATAACAACATCGGCGTGAGGACTCAGTTTTTAATTCCGGGCGCCACTTCACTGTTGGGGGAAAACCTAAAACGTCGTCATTCCGAGGCGCGCTGCGCGCCAAGGAATCTCTCTTCTCTTTTCGTTTCGCAGCGAAGAGAGATTCCTCGCTGCGTTCGGAATGACAATTAGGACGGGTCATCTAAAATTGACTCAGGGATACGTTCTGCGCAAATAATCCGCGGTAGCAGTCGCCAGTTGCTCGTAATTCATTCCCATTACATCCCGCAGCGCATGTTCCGCAGTCGACCCAGCCGCAAGCTTGTCCAGCACCGACGAAATCTCGCGCATCCCGCCAGCGTCCACCATGCTCTCCACGGCCGCGAGCGACCACGCGTAAGCCTGGGACGCGGCGTCCGCTTCGAGATTCAGCCACGATCCTTCGTACGACGCAAGCGATAGATCCATATGCTGGTCGTACGCGGCGAGCAGCGACTTCGCCCCGTCCGCGCCGATGCGGCGGCCCTCCTCGTATTGCGCGACGCCCTCCTGCAACCACACTGGGCAGTGCCCGCCCGTTTTCTGCGTGATGAAGCTGTGCGTCAATTCGTGCTTCAGCACGCGCGAGAGCGCGTCGGTCATCTCGCTCAGGCCGTCCACCGGCACGCGAATTCTCCCGTCGTTCAGCGCGCCCGCCCAGCTCGGCGCGCGGGTGATGTCGCTGAACTGCTGGTTGGTGTACAGCACCACGGCGATCGGCTCCGGTGGCGTGTAATCCAGATCCTTACTGATCTCCGCAAAGTGATCTTCGAGCGTGTTCAGCACTTCGCGCGCAAGAATCGGCGTAGCATCGCCATTAAACTTGACCTCGAAATGCGCCGTCTCGTTCTCGCGGTAACCGGCCTCTGTTTGCGCGTCCTGTTCGGCTTTTTCGAGCGCGTGTTGCACTTCGGCGTCCGGACGAAGCTGCGACGCCCGCTTCCATTCGGCGATGGCGTCGTCCAGCCGATTCAGCCCGTAGTAGGCCCAGCCCGAAAGTTTCGCCACGTCGGGAGAACCCGGCGCGCCGTGCCGCGCGAGGTCGAGCTGGTCCAGCGCCTCCCGGAATTCGCTACGACGCAGGTGCAGATATGCGGAGTCGAGAAGCAAATTCAGATTGTCGGGCGCAAAGTCGAGCGCGCGTTTGTAGTACGCCAACGCCCGATCCAAATCTCCCTTCCCGACTTCAAACTCCGCCGCCGCCGACTCCGCAACAATGGCGCGCGCCACGGCTCCGGGGCTGCCTCCCTGCGCATCGCCTTCCAGCCGGTCGAGATAGTCCTGATCCACTGCGCCATCATGCACGGCGGCGCGGGTCACTTCGCTGCTGATCGCTGCAGTAAGACTGTCCGGGGGAGCAATCGGCAGATTTGCGGCGCGCTCGTTCGTCGGCCTGGATTGTGGATCGCCTGCCGCGGTATCGCGGACGACCCGCGCGACGATATCCGCCGGCAAACTCAATTGACCGGCGTCAGTATCATAGGTGACCTTGCCATCGGCTTCTTCCACATGCGTCGCCGTAATTCGCCGGCCGTTTTTCAGCACGATCGTGTCCGCAAACAGGCACGATGCGGGCATCGCTAACGCGGCGATCGCAACTAGAATCTTCGACGAACGCAAGGGCCAAAATCGCATGCCACCATTTTAGCAAGCCGCCCGCAAGTCGCTCCCGTCCGCTTGCCGCCGGATGCCCAAATTGTTACAGTCAACTTATGATCCGCCTTTGCCGCGCCATCGCGTGCGCCGCTCTGGTGGCTGTGGCCGGCCTCTGCGCGATTTCCGCGCCCCTGCCGCCCGCCGATCTCACCCCGCGCCAGATCTACGACGCCCTGGACGCTCTGCGCGTCAATCCAGACGCGCTTTACGCCGTTCATAGTCTGCGCTTGCAGCGGGACACGGTGGCCCTCTCGCTCGACGACGGCACGCTGGGTTTCCTGGCCGATTTCCAGGGCAAGCTGACAGGCGCCGTCTTCACCGGTCGCGGGCGCATCCTCGCCATTCCCCGCGATTCGGGCGAGCGCCGGTCGCTCGTCCGGTTCCTTGATGAACCCATCCTGGATCAGCCGATCACCGGCGCCTACATTCGCTTCACGGACAATACCGCCCAGGAGCTATTCGATCAGATTCAGTCCACACAGGCCCAAAAAACGCAGGACGCGGACTTCGTGACGCACTGGAATCGGAGTGCGGCCAGCCTGAACTCCAGCCATTCCCTGCGAATCATGATGGACCTGCTTTCGGATCGGCCCATCCCCTACTTTTTTGCCAACCTCTGGAGCGATTCTCTCGGCATGTTCGATGTTCTGGTGGACAATCGCTACTCGGAGCAGGTTCTCGCCGGACAATCTAGATGGTCTGAGGGAGCGCCGTACTACGACATCTGGACTTCGTTCGCGCGGGAAGACGTCCAGGCGCCTCCCGTGGACTCTTTCAAACCGGTGTCCTACGAGATCACCACGACCATCGAACCGGATCGCACTCTCGAAGGCACAACCACAGTCACGCTCCGCGCCGTCGGCGGTGGCGAACGCGTCGTCGCGCTCGAACTCTCGCGTTTTCTCACCGTTCAAACCGTGGAAGACGCTGCCGGCAATGACCTGACCTGTTTCCAAAATGAAGCCCTCAACCGCAACCAGCTCGCCGATCAAGGGAATGACCTCATTGTCATCGTTCTGACTCGGGCCCCGCAGGCCGGGCAAACCGTGAAGCTGCGTCTCTCCTACCGCGGGGGCGTAATCAGCGACGCAGGCAACGGCGTGCTTTTTGTCGGCGACCGCGGCAGTTGGTATCCGCATATCCCGGGTTTCGGAAATTTCTCATCCTTCGACCTGACTTTTCACTGGCCGCACCGATTGCGTCTCATCGCCACCGGAACGCCCGCTCCCCAAGAGGAGGACGCCGATTGGGATACGGGCCACTGGCATTCGGAAGACGATATCCCCGTCGCCGGCTTTAACCTGGGGGATTACCGCTCGAACACTGCGAGCTTGCCCGGTGGCGGGCAGATCGAGGTCCTCGCCAACTCCGAACTTGAACGCAGCCTAGCCTCACTCTTTCGCTCGACACCGCTTGCCCAGCCTGAACCGGACTTGCTTCCGCCTGGCCACGGCGTTCATCCCAGCACGCAGCTTCCCATCGAACCCCCCAATCCCGTAGAGCTGCCAAGCCCCGCATCGCAGGTGCGACACGTCGCACAGGAGATCAGCGACGCGGTGCGTCTCGAAGAGCACTGGCTCGGCCCGTTTCCATTCGCCCGGCTAGAGGTTTCACAAATGCCCGGCAGTTTCGGACAGGGCTGGCCTGGCCTGATCTATCTGCCGACTATGACCTTTCTGACTCCCGACGAACAGCAGCGCGTCGGCGTCACCGGCGACGTGCAGGAGGATTACAACGAGATCGTCCCCTTCCACGAGGTCGCTCACCAGTGGCTCGGCGATACCGTGGGATGGCAAAGCTACCGGGACCAATGGATTGACGAGGCCCTTTCGAACTACGTCGCCTTGCTCGCCATCGACAGCCGTAACACGGATGCGCATCTCTTGCGGCGTTCGCTCGATCTATATCGCGACGATCTGAACCGCCCCGCCGCAGTCAGCGGCTTGGTTGCCGACATTGGCCCCGTGACCTTGGGCGGCCGCCTGGACTCCGCGCGTGATACCGATGCCTATCAGAAAATTGTCTACGGCAAGGGCACGTGGGTATTCCACATGCTGCGAATGATGCTTCGGGAGCCGGGCGCACGCGATCCCGACGCACGCTTCACCGCCTTTTTGCACGCCCTGATAAATGACTATCGAGATCGTCCGCTCTCAAACGACGATCTGCAACGTGCAATCGAAAACGTGATGACGCCTTCCATGGCTCTGGAAGAGAAGCATTCGATGGCGTGGTTTTTCGATCAATGGGTGCACGGCTCCGGCATGCCGCACTACTCGGTCCAGTATGCTTTGCAACCCAAGGGGAGCGGACTCTCGCTGAATGGAACTCTGGCGCAGGAGGGAGTACCGGAAAACTTCCTGGCCGCCGTGCCGATTTACGCGCAGTCCGCTACAGGACGAGAGACATTCCTCGGCAACGTGGTCACTACCGGCAGAGACACGCAGTTCCACTTCGTGGTCGCGAGCAACCCGAAACGCATCCTCATCGATCCCCAGCAAACGATTCTCTGCACGCACGATTGACAGGTTACTTCGACCGCGGAAACTCTCGACACGCTAAAATGCAAAGGGCCCCGGCGTAGCCGGAGCCCTTGCGAAGAAAAAGGAAAACATTTGAGTGGTTTAAGGCGCGCTGGGAGAGGATGAGCCGGAGACAGCCGCATCAACGCCGTAAGCGATCCCTCCCGCTGCGACAACGATCAGCACAACATAGAACCAATCCTTCCCCGCGGAGAATGCGCCCTGTGGCGCTGGCCCGCTGCCCGGCTGAATCAGCATCCGGTACGACGCGCCTTCGTTGACGATTTTGGTTTGATTTCCGAAGCTCACCAGCAAATCCCCTCTCTTGCTGGTTAGCATCAGTTCGGTTGGGTTGATGTAGCTTACCTGCGCGATCGTCGGCTGCCCGTTTTTCGGTTGTATCGTGGCTCCGTCCGCTACCACTTCAATTGTCTGGCCGCCTGTCGTCGAGAATACAATCGTCCCCAACGAAAGTGACGCCCCGTATCCGTTCGATAGCCGGTGTACCAGAACATTCGAGTTGGATAGCATGCTGATCTGTGACTGGCCAAACTGCGCCTGCAAGTTCCCCGACGCGTCGGTCAGCAGTGTGTCGCCATCAAAGATGGTCGAACCGTTTGTGATTGCCGTCGTCCCCCGGCTCGCGTGGTTCGCTTCCGATACCACGCCGAGAGATGCGGATGGGGCGGGCGCCGCAGTCGCCGGCACTCCCACCAAGGTTACAGACAAGAGAAATACAAGACCAACTTCCGCCAGCGAATAAAATGCTTTGCGCACGTACCCTCCTCCAAGGCTACGTGCGACGGTAGGCTAGCTAGGATTAGCTGTCAAGTATAATTACTATAGTGTACCACAATGGGGCATTGCTTATTGGGCACCGCGCACAGGCGCACTCACTTTCCCAATCACGATCGGTCGCCCGGCCCGCAGCAACTGCCAAGCAAGCTCCACAAAAGCAAAGGGCCCCGACCAGGTCGGGGCCCTTCGAGATTCACTATGAAACTAAGCGAAATGATTAGGGTTCGGGGACGACGTCCGTCTCGAGCGCAAGGACCAAACTCACCGTCGTTGTGACCACCGCAGCTGTGATGAGGACCAGGAAAAACCGGTTCTTGCCCGAAGTGAACATGCCCTGCGGCCCCGGTCCGCCGCCCGGCTGAATCATCATCCGGTAGGATGAGCCCTCATTGACCGTCTTCGAATCGTCTCCCATCGTCACCAGGAGATCTCCGTGCCTGCTGGTCAGGAGCAATTCGCTTGCACTGATGTAGGTGACCTGAGCAAGCGTCGGCTTGTTGGTCGCGGGCTGAATGGTGGCGCCGTTGGCGACCACTTGAAACGTCTCGCCGCTGGCCGAGGACAGCACAATCGTCCCCGCTCCCATCTCCGCGCTAAACCCATTCGAAAGCCGATGGAGCTGAATCTCGGAGCTGGGCATCATGTAAATTTGCGACTGCCCGAGGCGTGCCCGCAAGTTACCGGACCCCTCCGTCAACAGCTGATCGCCGTCAAAAATCGCCGAGCCGTTCGCGATCGGGACTGACCCTAGACTCGCGTGCTCCGCTTGTATAATCACACCCATCGATGCGGAAGGAGCCGCGATCGCGGTGCTAAAAGTCAACGCAGTGCAAAGAAGTGCAGCCATACCGGACTTTAACAATGTGCGCACAATAGCCTCCACCTGGGCTCCTGTACACGGTAGAGGGCGGCCGTTTTCTTGTCAATCTTGTTTTATACATGTTGTCCACATTGAAACACCCCCTCAAACGCCCCATTTTGAACCATTCCTCGCCCTCCGAAACTCCCACCTGCACGATCAAATTCCCACTCTCGCAATGCGTTTTCCGACTCCTTGCAATCCGCCCGCTGGGGCGGCAAAATGCCCGCGGGAGAAGGAGAGGTCGAGTGTGTTTCAGCCGGGCGCAAACGTGCGTGTGAATCTGTCCGGTCTCCAGGTAGGCGCCGTGGTTTTCCACCAGGCTGTCACGGCCGCCGTGGCCCAAATTGTTCGGCAAACCTCCCAAGATCCGCCAAAATACCTTGTGCGACTGCTCTTCACATTTAGAGGCGTCAGCGAAGTCGAATTACCGGAGGACCGCATCTTATCCTCGTAGGCCCGCACGCCCGGCGAGCAGCATGATTATTCGCCCCAGGCCCAAAGGATTCCCGTCGCATATCCAACGGTCAACCTAGCCATGATTCATCGCCGACTCTCACATAACGGCCAACTCCTGCCCATCGAGCAGGTCCGCCTCTCGCCTGGCCAAGCCGGCCTGCTCAGCGGCTGGGGCATCTTCACCACACTGCGCATCTTTCGCGGCGAAGCTTTCGCCTACGAGCGCCATTGGATTCGCCTGCAAAAAGACGCGGCCCGCATCCATCTTCCCTTCCCGTTTGAGGCCGATCGCGTCCACGCCCAACTTTCCGAATTGGTGCGAGCAAATCAAGTGGCCGAAGGCACGGCAAGAATCTACGTCATCTTCAACAGGTTCGGCTTCTGGCAAAGCGATGAACCCGCGCCGCAAGTGGATTTGCTTCTCTACACTGCGGGGCTTCCGGTGCACCACGAGCCGGGCCGCCTCGATCTACGCGAACACGGCCGCCACGCCGCCTCACCGCTCGCGGGCGTGAAGGTCACGTCCTGGCTAAACAACGTTTGGAGCCTCGCAGAAGCGCAGGCCCGAGGCTTCAATGAAGTGGTGCTGCTGAACGAGCGCGGCGAACTGGCCGAATGCACCGCCGCAAATATCTTCTGCGTGCGCGAAGGAAAAGTGCTGACGCCGCCCCTTTCCTCGGGATGCCTCGAAGGCGTCACGCGCGGCCTTCTGCTCGAAATTGGCCCAAAGCAAGGTGTCCCTGTAATTGAAACTACGTTGCGGCCGGAAGAGCTTTTCGCCGCCGAGGAAGTCTTCATCACCTCGACCAATCGCAGCCTGCTCGGCATCAGCGAGGTCGCCGGACACCATTTCTCCGCCGCGCCGGGCCCGATCACGCAACGCCTGGAGCACGCGTTCCGAGCTTACATGGAGGAGTACGTCGCGCAGCGCGCGCCGGCGAAGTAATCGCACTACGTTTCGTTCTGCCAATGGAGGACCAACATGTTTCGCATCGCCGCAGCCGCGATTTTTTGCGCAATTTTGGGAGGCGCTCTTCTGATGACCGCCGCAAATCCGAATCCAGTTTCCGCGCAGCCCGTCAGTTCGCGCGGCCTGCTCGTCGTGGTCAGTCAAGACAACAGCGCCGTCAGCCTGCTCGATCCCGCCGACGGCAAGCAGCTCGGCTCCGTCATCGTCCCAATCCGCGGCCACGAAGTCGCCGTCTCTCCCGATAACAAGCTCGCCTACGTGCCCATCTACGGCGATGCGGGCGTCGGCAAGCCCGGCACGAACGGCAGCTTGATCGAAGTTATCGATCTCGCGACGCAGAAAATCGTCCGCACGATTGACCTTGGCCACGGCGTCCGCCCGCACGCCGCCGTCTTCGGACCCGACGGCAATCTCTACGTCACCGCGGAACTGGACCAAGCCGTGGACGTAATCGATCCGCGAACGGACAAAATCATTTCCCAGATTCCCACCGGCCAAATCGAATCACACATGCTCGCGTTCGCGCCCGACGGCCGCCACGCCTACACCACAAACGTCGGCGCAGGGAGCGTCAGCGTCCTCGACATCATCACGCGCAAGACGCTAGCCGTCATTCCCGTTTCCACCCTAGCCCAACGCATCGCGCTCACGCCCGACGGCACGCGCCTCTTCACCAGCGACATCCCCAACTCCCGCGTCGCCGTAATTGACACCGCCACGAACAAAGTCTCCACCTGGATTCCCTTCCCCGACAGCACGTATTCGCTCGCCACCACGCCCGACGGCCACTGGCTGCTGGCTTCGCTTCGCATCGCGAACCAAGTTTCCGCGGTGGACCTCACCACCCTGAAAATCATGCACACGTTCCCTGTCCCTGATGGCCCCACGGAAATCCTGGTCCGTCCCGACGGCAAATGCGCATTCATCGCTTGCGGCCCTGGCCACACCGTAGTAGTGCTCGATCTCACAAACTGGACGATAGTGAAGCTCCTCCCCGCCGGCCCCGGCGCCGACGGCCTGGCCTGGGTGCCGAAAGACTAAGGCGGGCCCATTTCGAATTTTGCTGTCCTTCTGAGGTTGCGTCTGCCGGACCGGAGAATTTAGTGGTTCCGCGCGGCTAACAGGGAGTTGACGAACGTGGGCACTAACCCAAACTGCTCCGCTAAGCCAGTTTGGTCACTACTCTCGCTTCCAGAATCTCGCGCAGTCTTCGCAACAGCTCTTTTTTCGAGAAGGGCTTCTGAAGAAAGGGCACTCCCTCGCCCAGGAGTCCGCGATCATTTCCAAATCGGCCCGCGTATCCGGAGACGTAAAGCACTTTCATCCCAACTCTCATCTCCTCGAGCTTTTCGACCATCGCCGGCCCGTTCATTCCCGGCATCACCACATCTGTGAGCAGCAGGTCAATCGACGGATTCTGCCGCACAATCTCGAGCGCGTGCTCGGGACTGTTTGCCTCCAGAACCGTGTATCCGTTTTGCGCGAGGATGCTGCAAATCAGCACTCGCACGGATTCCTCATCCTCCACCACCAGGACGGTTTCCGTTCCGCCGAGATTTTCTGACCCGAGGTCGCTCTCCTCACCCCGCCGCGTGGGCTGCTCGACCCGTGGCAAAAAGATCTTGAACACGGCCCCTTGCCCGAGCTCGCTGTATACCCAAACGTACCCTCCACTTTGCTTAACAATCCCATATACGGTTGAAAGTCCCAGCCCAGTGCCTTTGCCAAGCTCCTTCGTCGTGAAAAACGGTTCAAAGATGTGCGTCTTTGTGTCTTCGTCCATGCCGGTGCCGGTATCCGCCACGGTCAGCACAACGTATCGGCCTGGGGCGCATGGCGCGTGGCGACGAGCGGCCTCTTCGTCCAAGTCGGCCTCGCCGGTCTCGATGGTCAACCTGCCTCCGTCCGGCATGGCGTCTCGCCCATTCACTGCCAGGTTCATCAGGATTTGCCCGATTTGCCCCGGATCGGCCTTCACGGAGCCGATGCCGGGGTCCAATCGCATCTGGAACTCAACATCTTCTCCGATCAAGCGTCGCAACATCTTCTGCGTCTCGACCACAGTCACGTTGAGATTCAGCACTTTCGGTTCGAGTATTTGCTGCCGGCTGAATGCCAGTAGTTGACGCGTGAGCGCGGCGGCGCGATTGCCCGCTTTCTTGATTTCCTCAAACTGTTTCTGCGTCCGTTCATCAAGGTCGGGCTGCCCGAGAAGGATCTCGCTGTAGCCGATGATCACACTGAGTAGATTGTTGAAGTCGTGTGCCACGCCCCCCGCGAGCCTTCCTATGGATTCCATCTTTTGCGCCTGACCCAGCTGCAAGGCCAGGGCTCTCGTCTCCGTGACGTCCTTCTGACTGCTGATCACGCATTCCTGTCCCTCAAACTCGATCAAGTTGGCGGAATGGAGCCAGACGCGCAGTTCGCCGGACTTGGAGCGAAAAGGAACTTCCAGATCACGCACCGAGCCGTGCTGCCTGAGTTTCTCGATGAATCGCCCGCGAGCTTCAAGGTTGTCCCAAATTTTTAGATCGAGGGACGTACGGCCGATCACCTCCTCGCGGCTGTATCCGGTGCCACGAAGAAAACTCTCGTTCACATCGAGATAGCGGCCGTCCGACACAGCGCTGATCGTCAAAGGTTCCGGATTGGCATTGAATGCTTTGTAGAAGTTCTCTTCCGCACTCTTGAGTCGCGTAATGTCGCGGCCTATCCCCATGATTCCGATGATCTGGCCCAGGTCGTCGCGCCACGGGACCTTGGAAGTCGACCACCACCGGATGTTCCCCCGCGCGTCCACTGCCCTTTCCTCCTTATTCACCAGCGGCCGTCCGGTTCGGATTACGGTCTGCTCATCGGTAGAGAAGACCGTCGCGACTTCTTTCGGGAAATAATCAAAATCCGTCTTACCAAGCATCTCCTCCGGATTTTTCGCTCCCAGCCGGTTGGCAAGCTCGCGGTTTGCAAGCACCCAGCGGCTCTGCAGATCCTTCACGTAAATGCGGTCCGGGATGTTGTCGATCAACTTGCGTAACATTTCCTGCTCGGCTCGAAGCTTCTCCTCCGCTTCCTTGCGCCGCGTGATGTCGCGGGCGATTCCGATGAGCCCGATTAGCTCGCCTTGCTGATTGCGCAAGGGAACCTTGGAGGTCGAGACCCACTTCGCGTTTCCTTGAGGGTCCGTCGCCTTCTCCTCCCAATTCATGAAAGGCTTTCCGGAGTGGATGACGAATTGATCGTCTGAAATGAATGCCATTGCGGCATCGTGCGGGAAAAAATCGAAATCCGTCTTCCCGAGCAACTCTTCGGAATCCTTCGCCCCCACCAGTTCCACATACGCGCGATTCACAACTACGAACCGGCTTTGCGTGTCTTTCACGAAAATGTAGTCAGGCAGGGTATCGATCAATGTCCGCAGCAGTCTGCGTTCTTCGGAGAGCACTTCTCCCGCGCGGTTGCGCTCGGTGACGTCGGTGGCGACGACGACTTGGGCCCGCCGACCTTGCCACTGGATATCCTCTGCCGTGATCTCGACCTCGATTTGCGACCCGTCCTTCTTGAGGTGCCGGAACATCCCTGCTTTTCTAACGGTTCCGGCGTCTCTCAAATGCGCTTCCATAAATAGGGTGATGTCTTCTGGGGGACGAATGTCTTTGAGGGTCATGCTCAAGAATTCTTCGCGCGCGTATCCGTACTTCTTGATCGCGGCCTCATTGACAGCCAGGAATCGCAGGCTATCGAGGTCAAACACCCACATGGGCACTGGGTTGTGTTTGAATAATAGTTCGTGGTGTGAGCGTACGGCCATGGACTTTCTCGGCTCGGCTGTCGAGCCTCAATTCACAGCGATGCAGGCCGGGGCGTGCGCCTCCTGCTGAGAAGCCCACGTCAATACTAGTAATAAGAATAGAACTCCCCAGTAGCCACAATACAAATATCTTTAAATTAATTCTTAAGAGTTATAAGTCGCCGAACGGGACCAGTCGCGCGGGCTTTGAACTTGAATTCGCGGGTGGCAGCTCCGTTCTGGCGACGACCGGAAGCCCCTACGACCCAACAAACCGGAGTCTGAATCAACTTTCAGGTGTCCATGCGAAAACCTACTCACTCCTCCTTCGATCGAAGAAACTTCGATCGGTTTCCAAACTCTTCTCGACTATCCGAATTCCGGCCCGGCCCTTCCCTCTCCACACACATTGAAAGGCCACATGTGGATCAACCTGACCAACCTGTTCTTCGCGGGCAAAGTGGTGAAGCACGGCGACCAGGTAAACGTAAGTTACGGCTTCGGTTTATTTTAAGACTGCAGGCGAGCGGCGCGACCCTAGAAGTTGAGTTTCTGGAGGGCAATTCGCCCTCTCCCAACGACAGTAGCACAGCACAATGTATGGCCGCCAAGATCAATATTTGAGCGCAGCAACTGCGGCCGCCTTCCCAGTTACGACGGCCCCTTCCATGAAGCCTTGCCAATCGGCAATATGTTCACCGGCGAAAAACACTCTGCCGAAGGGCTTTGCGAGTGCCGGCCGCACGGTGAACCACTGACCCGGCCGGTAGAAGGCATACGCTCCTCCGGTGAATGGGTCTGCCTGCCATGGCTGTTGTTTGATCGCTAGCGCAATGCGACGGCTGGTGGTCGACCGCCATGGCAAGCCGTACGCGCGCGCAACGTCTTCCACAATCCAATTCTTAAGTTTTTGGGGCGGGGCCGCAGCGATATCGTCTGCCTTGTCGCCGACGGCGTAACTGCAGAGAATCCCCTTCTTTCCTGTCTGTCCCTGCGTGCTGTCAAAGCAGAAGTCGGATGCCAAGCTCGTGCATACAGAAAACCCGCCCCTTCTTGGCTTGGGCCAGAATCGGTGAGAGCACAGCACCGCCGTTTTTGTGATGCGGGCGTATTGCAATTGCTTGGCTGCCGCCAGTTTCTCCGTGGGAGGATGTTTGCCCCAGCGGAGCCGGCCGACACAATGTGCAGGTATCGCGCAGATACAGAAATCAGCGCTCACGGGGGGCTGTTGGGGGAGATGTACGCTGACTCGCCCCCTCGCCTGAATAATTTTTGTGACCTCGCAGTTGGTTCTAATGTTGTGGCAGCCGATTGCGACTGCCAGCGCTTGTACTAACCGGTCGTTTCCGCCGCGGACCTTTGAGTCCATCTCGTCCGTGTCGTTCACCTTCTGGCTTTTGGTACTCAGATATTCCGTAGCGGCCGTGTACGCGGAGTTCATGCGGATCGTCTCGCCGAAATCGGTGCTGTCCATCAGATCGCGGCGGAGTAAATCTTCACGATCGAATCCGAGCTCTGAAAGTTTGGTCCACCAATCGATCTTGTCCAATTGCTTCCACTCCCGCTGCGTGGACGTTTTAAACTTTTTCTGAAATTTCCTCCAAATCTTCTCGGACTTGAGTGACATGCACCAGTCCCCCGGAGCGATAAGGTGAGCGCGCGCCGCTTCATTCCAGAACGAATTCGCATATTGATGTCTCTGCAAGGGCAGGCGCAGCTCCTTACACAACCTCCGCATCTCCTTGTGATCGCTTCCAATCCATTCTCCTCCAAGCTCGCAATTCAGTCCCGGAACGCCATCAAAGTGGTGAGTCATTACGCGCCCCCCCACCCTGCCGGCGGCTTCCAGGACCGTAACCTTCCACTTTTTCTTAGACAGGTGATACGCCGCCGCCAAACCCGCAAGCCCTGCGCCTATGACCACGCACTCCCTTTGTTTCATACCTAATTTCTCTCCTTTCGGAGGCGTACCCGCTTGAACCCCTTCGAGGGGCCGATTAGTGATGGCGAGAACATATAACGTCAATGGTTGTGTTATCTACATATTTTTACTAGACTCTCCGCCATTATTATTTGGTGCACGGCCACAGAGCTTATACACGGCCCGATCCGCGCGCCACAAACCCTTAGGGAGATAAAGATGAGTGACTCAAATCCCAGAGCCTCTATCAAGCTGCCCAGTAACTTCTTATTCAACGAAGTTCGCCCAAATCATAAGGTGGTCGGCCTCACTGCACAACCGCCGCCGCTGGGTCCACTCGCCGCATTCGTCGGAGATTGGGCCGGCAACGGCTTCAACACCATCTTCCGGCCGGATAACACGGTGACACCAACCCCTCTACCCGTCCCTGTTCTCCCTCCCAGCGACAACATTCTGGAGCTGAACCTCACCTCCGAAAGCCTCTCGTTCTCGCCGAGCCTGGGCTCAGTTCCGAACCGGGGAACGACACCACAAGGGGACGCCTTTCTAAACGGAGTGCCTTATTTACAGACCGTCAACGATATTACGATCCATGGCGAGAGCGTCGGAATCCACGTCGAGCCCGGAATTTGGATTCATGTGCCAGCGACGTCCGTGCCAGCAGAAGGGGAAACGGTCGCACGCATGGCGTCGATCCCGCATGGGACTACCATCGAGGCTCAAGGCAACTTTGTGTCTGTCGCCGGGCCGCCGACCATAAACCCCGTTGACATGACGCCATTCGACACGAAAAATCCTGCCAATAAACACAAGTTCCCAAGCCAGACAGCTAGCAGCCCCAACACGGCGAGAATTCCACAAGATCTAAGCGGCTTTATCGCCGCCGGTACAATCACCCAAGCCATGCTGGACGATCCAAACACGTTGCTCCGCCTGCATATCAGCAAACAAAAGATCACCAACACGACTGCGATTATAATTTCCACGGCCCCGACTCCGCCGCTCTTCGGGGGCGGAGTCGACAATATCGCCTTCTTGCTGGGTCAGGCCTTGGCTACTGCGCCGAACGCTCAGACCTTGCAGATGGCGGCGATTTTCTGGATTGAAACCGTCGAAGAAATCATCCAAGTGCCGCCCTACAGGGTGGGTCAGCCGCCCTTCGCGATCAAAGCCAAACCGAGCGTTCCGGGTCAGCGCGTGCCGACATTCTCCGTCACCCCGCCGTTTGACCTAGCTGTGCCACGCCAAATAACGGTTAACTTCACGCAGATTCAGTACACCCAGACGGTCCTGCTGAATTTCAATACCCTCACTTGGCCGCATGTCTCGGTGAACACGCTTGTGCCCGCCGACGACATTGTTGTGCCTGCCTCCGTCTGGAAATGAGCCGTTTCCGGTTTCGGGCAGGTTGGTGACGCAGCTTTTGAACTTCCGGGACCCGGCCCTTCGAACACGAAGGGCCGGGCCTTCTTGAATCACCCTACGAAGCCCGCTTGCCCTCGACACCTACTCGCATAATTACCTAGCAATATTTTTTCATTATTGCTAATTCTCGTGCTATCTCAATCTGTGTGCCCAGAGCAGATCATCGAACGCTTCCCGCCGAGGCTGGTCAACCTAGCTCTCCTCGCTGCGAGACTAAACTCGCTTGCGGAGATATTCAAAAACGACGTAGCCGATCATTCCGGAAATCACGGCGATGGCGAAATTCGTGGCGGTGAAAATATCGTGGATGGCGAATGCGAGAGTCTTTCCTTGAGAATTCGCATGCTCGAATTCGCCCATCAAGAGATTGGAATAAAACAGGAAGACGATGAAACCAACCTCGACCAGCGCCCTCCAAATCGGGGCGATTTTTCTGGACCCGTCGGGATTCGTCGCCATCCGGCGACTATAGCAAAAAATGAATCGCGCAGTGCGGACCTTGGTAGCACAGGTACTCTTGCTTGTGTGAGGTTCCGGTTGCCTGAATCGAAGAAAAGGCCAGGCGGAGGCAAGCTCCGCCCCTACAACTGCAAGAACCGCTCGCCCGGTCGCGGGCGGTGATCGGGAGCGAGCGACGAAGGCATGGGCGAACTGCAACCATTCGTGGGCTTGGCACGTCCAGTGAATGTGCAAACTCAGCACGCACTCGCTAAGAACTCAGGAGGAATTCCGTGAAGAAAACCGCCATTGCAGTTGCTCTCGTACTTTCGTTTGCCGTCGCCTGCGGCCTCGCTCTTGCGGCTGACGATCAGCCGGCAAATGTTGCCGGCACCTGGAGCATGACGTTTGAAGGAAGAAATGGCACGGTCACACAAACACTCAAATTTGTGCAGGACGCCGCAGGAAAACTCACCGGCACGCTCACCTCGCCGCGCGGCGATTCGCCCATCGAAGGCACGATCACCGGCAACGCGATTGATTTCACTGTGAAGCGTTCCACGCCCAACGGAGACTTCACCATCGAGTACACCGGCACGGTGGACGGCGATTCCATGAAAGGATCCTTCAAAATGGGGGATAATGCCCGCGATTGGACGGCGACGCGCCAGAAGTAAGGCCGCGGGGGAATCCCGCGTTCCCGCGGGCCTCGCAGTTGTTTCCAATCGTTCGTTGACTCGCATCCGCTGGAAGGAGACATCGCCATGAAGCGTTCTCATGCGGTATTGGGTTTGTTGAATATGCTGGGTGTGCTGTTTGTGTTGCTGGCGGCGAGCAGCGCTGCAGGACTTCGCGCCGACGATCAACCTGCAAATGTGGCTGGGACCTGGCAAATGACCGTGGACGGCGGGCAAGGCACAATTTCGATGACGCTCTCCATCCAGCAGGATGGCGGGAAGATCAAAGGAACCACGAAATCGGATTTTGGCGATATGACGCTCGACGGCACGGTGAAGGCAAATGCGATTGATTTCGTCGTGCACGTGCATGGGGATAACGGCGATTTCGACGTTGAGCACATCGGCACGGTCGACGGCGATACGATGAAAGGCACAACCAAGATGCCGGGTGGCGACGCCGACGGAATGCAGTGGTCGGCCACGCGGCAGAAGCAGTAGCGACTTCGGTCTATCTCTCCCGGGAAGACTGTGAGTGCAATCGGCAGAAGGAGATGCGTGGAGAATCGCTGGATGAACCGCAGGTTCCTTTCGCTGGCGGTGAGTTGCCTGCTGTTCGCGGCGTTTGGTGTCACGATGTTGGCCGGCAAGGACGACGCTGCCGACGTCGGCGGCACTTGGGAAATGCTTACCAGAGGCCCGCAAGGAGACTACACCGGCGATCTCGTGATCCGGCAGGAGGGCGCGGTCATCCACGGCACCGTAGGCACGAATTTCGGCGATGGTCCAATCGAGGGCAAGATCAAAGGCACCGCGATCCAATTTGAAGCGACGCTGGCAATGCAGGAGGGGAGTATCGATGTGGATTATTCCGGCACCGTCAGCGGCGATCGAATGAAAGGCACCTACAAGGCCGCGGACACGAATGGAACGTGGACCGCCGTGCGCCAACATTCCGGCCAATAACTCCAACTTTGACCGGCGGTAGGCCAGCTGCGCAAGACTTCTTCTTGACCAATATTTAATCTAGTGGTAACTAATTCATTCAGAACTTCCGGGGAAGCGCCGTGAATTGTTCATTCATTCGCGAGAGACTTGCTCCGCTGTTGCTCGCAACAGCCCTGCTCGTTTCGCTCCCTGGCTTCGCCTCCGCGCAGCAACCGAAAAAGCATCAGGCGACCGGCATCGTCGTCTCCACAAATGCGGCGCGCATCATCCTGCTGCGACAATTCGGACGCAACAAAGTCCGCTGGACGTTTATCCTCGCGCCGCATTCCGCCGCGCCCGCCGACCTCACGAGAGGCGTGCGCGCGCGCATCTATTACCACGATGAAAAAGGCCAGCACCTCGCCGATCGCTGGAAAGTCATCGAGCCCCCAGCCGCCGCTCCCGCTGCGCCGAAGCCCGCTCCTGCTTCCAACGCGGCGCCTCCGGCTTCCACGGCGCCAAAACCGGCTCCCCCCGCGCCGGCTCCGGCAGCAACCACGCCAAGTCCGAAACGACTTTCCTGAGCCTTTCCCCAGGCGTCGCGCGTGGTAGAATTTCCCGGCTAGGCGAGCCCATGCCCGAATCTGCTGACTTCAACGAACCCGTCCTGGAAGTTTTAGTTCCCGGCGGCGGACGCCACATGATGCGCGTCACGCACTCGCCCTTTATGATCGGGCGCGGCGCGGAAACCGGCAACGATCTGCAACTTCCCGACCGCAGAATTTCGCGCCAGTGCGCCGCAGTCGTTTTCACGGGTGGCGTTTTCACCATCGAGGACCGCGGCCAGCGTCGCGGCGTTTACGTCAACGGTGAAAAAGTGGAGCGCGCGCCGCTGAAGGAAGGCGACGTCGTCAATTTCGGCCTCAGCGATTCGTTCGAGCTGGTGTTTCACGAGAACGCCGATTCACTGCCCAGTCTTCTCAATCGCATCGAGGATCTTTCTTCGAGCGACGTCGGCACGGGTGGGCTGCGCAAATTGAATTTGCTGCTGGAAGCGACGGCACTGCTGCACTCGCATCTGCCACTCGACGCGATTCTCGGCAACATGGTGGATCACGCCATGGCCCTGACCGACGCCGACCGCGGTTTGCTTCTCGAGCGCAACGCCAAGGGAGAAATGAGCGCGCGGCTGGCGCGGCAGCGCGGAGGGAAACCGCTCTCCATCGAGGGTCTTGAGCCTACGCAGACGGCGATCCGTTACGCGCTCGATCAAAAGCGCGGCATCATCACCGAGGACATGGAGCAGGCGCATTCGGACTTGAAAGCCGCGCAGAGCATCATCGCGCAGCGATTGCGTTCGCTGGTGGTGATTCCGCTGTACGCATTCGCGCAGCGCCGCGACACCGAGGCGGACGGAGACGTGGAACGCGGCGAACTTCTGGGAATTCTCTACCTGGACAGCACACGACCCGCGGGATTCTCCGCGCTCGAGCGGCAAATTTTGGACGCCTTGGCCGTGGAAGCCGCGAGCGTGATGGACAACGCGCGCATGGTCGAACGGGAACGCGAGCGCCAGCGCATGGAACAGGAAATCGGAATCGCGCGCGAAATTCAACAGGCGCTGCTGCCGCGCGAATTTGAGACGAGCCAGCACGTTCAACTCACCGGCATGAACCAGGCGTGCCTTACCGTTGGGGGCGACTATTACGACGTGATGCGGCTGGGCCCCGATCGAACCGCATTTCTGATCGCCGACGTTTCGGGCAAGGGACTGGGCGCCGCGCTGCTGACGACGATGTTGCAAGGCGCATTCTCAGGAATGTCCATCGGCCACGAGCCCGCGGACGTTTTCTCACATGTGAACACGTTTCTGTGCAGCCACTCGCGGCTGGAGCGCTACGCGACGATGTTTTTCGCGATCCTCGGAGCGGATGGCCGGCTCGATTACATCAACGCGGGCCATCCCTCTCCGGTGCTGGTGCGCGAGGGCAAGGCCGAAGCGCCTTACGCCGCAGAATCCTTCCCGGTGGGCTTAATTCCGGAAGCCACGTACAAGGTGGAGACGCGCGAACTTAGGCCGGGCGACACGATCGTCCTGTTTAGCGATGGCGTTACGGAAGCGATGGATCCTGAGCAGCAGGAGTTCGGAATGGGGCGCTTGAAGCAGGTTTTGGAATCGAAGAAGCACAACTCAGTGGAAGAGGTGCAGGCGGACGTGCTTAACGCCGTGAGTGAATTTGCGCGCGGCGCGCGACAGGCCGACGACGTTACGCTGGTTGTGGTGCGTTTCTGTGGTGCAGCGCGTGCCGCGCAAGCGTGAGTGCCGCGGCGCTGCGCTGGCGGCAGCGCTTGGTGTTCTTGGATTCGCGACCGCGCTGAGTTCGATCGCGAACGATAATCCTCCGAATCACTCCCTGCTCCCTTCGCCGGCATACGCGAATCATTCCTCCACTTCTTCTTCCGCCAAGCCGGGCGTTGATTCCGGCGGCAACTTCGCTGGGAAGCTTCCCGTCACTGAATTGATTGAGGATGAAGGCATACGCCACGCCCTCAATCGGTTGGGATTCGGGCCACGCCCGGGAGAAATCGAGCGCGTCAAACAAATTGGCCTGGAGCGCTGGATTCAAGCGCAGCTGAATCCAGATTCGATTGACGATTCGGCTGCCAACGCGCGTCTGGCAAATCTGCCGGTGCTGCAACTTTCACCGGCAGCGCTGCTGAATGAATATCCTCCCGATGACGTCGCCGCGAAGCGGCTGGGCATCAGCCTGGACGAATATCGGAAACGCCAGCAGGAACTGGCGCACCCGCCGCAAGGTGCGCACGCTGCGCCGAACACGTCGCCGCAGGAAGTGCCCGATGAACTGTCCGAGGCGAAACTGCTGCGTGCGATTTACAGCGAGCGGCAACTCGAAGAGCAGCTCACAAATTTCTGGTTCAACCATTTCAACGTGTACGCGGGCAAGGATCTCGATCGCTGGCTGGTGATGCCGTTCGAGCGCGACTCAATCCGGCCGCACGTCCTCGGAAAATTTCGCGACCTGCTGGAAGCGACGGCGAAAAGTCCGGCGATGCTTTTTTATCTCGACAACTGGCTGAGCGCCGATCCGGAATCATTCGATCGCATCAAGCACGATCCGGGCCGCTACCGCGCAGGGGCGGGCGCTCCGCCGCTCGGCGGCAAGCGCGGCATCAACGAAAATTACGGACGCGAACTGATGGAGCTGCACACCCTCGGCGTGGATGGCGGCTACTCGCAGCAGGACGTGATCGAGGTGGCGCGCTGCTTCACCGGCTGGACGATTGCGTCTCCGCGGCAGGATCCGCATTTTTATTTCGACGATCGAATTCACGACCCCGGAACGAAACGCGTGCGCGGCAAGAAAATCCACGCGGGCGGGATCAAAGACGGCGAACAGATTCTCGACATGCTCGCGAAAGATCCGCACACCGCGCATCACATCTCGCTTCAGTTGGCCCAGTATTTTGTCTCCGACGCTCCGCCGGCGGCGTTGGTGGACCGCATGACGAAAACCTTCGAGAAAAGCGGCGGCGATTTGCGGCAGGTGATGCGGACGATGATCTACTCGCCGGAATTTTGGTCGCGTGCTGCGGCGGGCGCGAAAGTGAAGACGCCGTTTGAGCTGGTGGCCTCGACGGCGCGCGCGCTGGGCGCGGACGTGGATGAAGCGCTGCCGCTGGCGGGATGGAGTGCGCGCATCGGCGAGCCGTTGTATCAATGCCTGACGCCGAACGGTTATTCGGACATGGCCGCGGCGTGGGTGAGCACCGGGAGTTTGTTGAACCGGTTGAACTTCGCGATCGCGCTTGCGAGCAATCGCGTGCGCGGCGCAGGGGTGGAGCTGGCGCCACTAGTCGGCGAGGGCATCGGCACGGATCCGAAACTTGCGCTGGACCGCGTCCTGAATTTATTTCTGGGCGGGCAGATTTCAGAGGCGACGAGGGCGGTTCTTGAAAAAGAGTGCACGGATCCAAAAGTGACAGGCGCAAAGCTCGACGATCCGATCCGGGAAATCAATCTCGGAGTACTGAGCGGGCTGGTGCTCGGGGCGCCGGAATTTCAAGAGCGTTGATGGGGCAGCGTGAGCGGCTGCCCCCATCAACGTGGGACCAATTCGAACCGACTTCGCCGTGGCAAACGCCGGACGGCGAAGCCGGAGGAGATTAGTGCCGGTCAGAATCGAGCGCTTGGTGCAATTCGCTGAGCGCCTCGTCCACATGAGCGACCGCCTTGGCGCGATGCCCGTGGAAGTCGCGGTCGGCATCATTCACGAGTAGGGAGCGGACGTCCTGCAGTTTGTCGATGGCATCGTGGATGACGGGATGCGGTTCATCCGCGGGCGTCGCGAAATTGGCAAGCGGCAAAGCGAGAGCGATGACGACCGCGATGACGACCGCGGCCAACCAGATTTTCTTTTGCATGTGTAGTTCCTCCTCAGAAGAGTCTGCGGGGCTGAAGTTGAAGGTGCGCAGCAGCGCCGATAGTAGCATCGAGCGGGATGCTATACCAGCGAGGCAGGCGGAAGTGTCTAAAAATGGACAGGTGTACGATTCCCGCGGCGCAGGAAACGCGGGGGGATCAACTTTCTGTAGTCCGGCCGAACCGGCACCAGCGGTCAAGATGGTATAAGCTCACCGTCAATGAGCGCGCAAAGGCTTACGCGATGCGCGGAACGCGAAGGAGACTGCCATGATCAAAAAACATTTTGCCACTTTGCTCTGTTTTCTGGCTTTCGGGTTTGTCCCGGCGCGCGCGCAGCAACCCAGTTACCCGTTCAATGATCCATCGCTGCCGGTGGAGAAGCGGATCGATAATCTGCTTTCGCTCATGACCATCGACGAGAAGATCAACTGCCTGAGCACGAACACCGGCGTGCCGCGGCTCGGCGTGAGGAACTACGGCAACTCCGAAGGCATCCATGGAGTCGTCCAGCGTGAAGGCAGAGGCAATCGTCTGCCTATTACCACGACACAGTTTCCGCAACCTCCGGGCATGGGAGAGTCGTGGGATGCGGACCTGGTCCGTCAGGCCGGCGGAGTGGAGGGCTACGAAGCCCGGTTTATCACTCAGACCGAGAAGTACAACCGTCAGATACTCATGCTCTGGGGACCGCAGGCCGACCTCGCGCGCGATCCCCGCTGGGGCCGCAGCGAAGAAGTGTACGGCGAAGACCCGTTCTTCAACGGCACGATGGTGGCCTCCTTCGCCAAGGGCCTGGAAGGGGACGATCCGAAGTATTGGCAGGCCGCCCCGTTGCTCAAGCATTTTCTGGCAAACAGCAACGAGGACCATCGCACCCAATCGTCGTCGGACTTCGACCAGCGGCTCTTCTGGGAATACTATTCGGTGCCGTTTCGGATGGGGTTTCAGGACGGCGGCGCTCGGGGCGTGATGGCTTCATACAACGCCTGGAACGGCACCGCCATGGCCATCAACCCTGTTCTGCAGAGTGTCGTCCGCGACCAATGGGGCGTGGAGGTGGTATCGAGCGATGGGGGAGCGGTCCATCTCCTTGTTGATGCACGCCATCTTTTTCCCGACCAGAAGGCCGCGGTGGTTGCATGTCTGAAGGCCGGCATCAACCAGTTCCTCGAGAAATTCCAAGACGAAGCCAAAGCCGCGCTGGCAGACGGTTCCATCACCGAGGCGGAGATCGACAACCTGCTGCGACCTAAGTTCCGGATTACCATCCGTCTCGGCTTGTTGGATCCGCCGGAGATGGTTCCTTACACCAAGATCAAGGACGCGCCGGAGCCCTGGAACACTGACAGGGATCGCGCCATCTCGAAACAACTGGCTCTGGAATCGGTGGTGCTGCTCAAGAACGAGAACAGCTTCCTGCCTCTCAAAAAGGATGCCATCAAGTCGATCGCCGTCATCGGGCCGCTGGCCGATTCCGTCCACTGGGACTGGTACGGCGGCACGCCTCCGTATGTGGTGACGCCGCTCGATGGAATCAAAGCGCTGCTCGGTCCGGACGTGAAGGTGACTTACGCCGACAGCGAACTCGGCAACGCAGCCGTGAACGCGGCCAAAGGTTCTGACGTCGCGGTAGTCGTCATCGGCAACGATCCCACCTGCGGTCCCGACATGGCGCATGACTGGTACAACACCGTCGATGGCGGCGGTACGCTGGCCTGCACCGCGCCCAGCGACGGCCGCGAAGGGCGCGACCGCGAAAGCATCGATCTTGCCCAGGAACAACTGGTGAAGCAGGTGTACGCCGTCAACCCCAAGACCGTGGTCATCCTGGTTTCCAGTTTTCCCTTCGCGATCAACTGGTCGCAGGCGCACGTGCCCGCCATCCTGCACATGGCCCACTCCTCGCAGGACGAGGGCACGGCGCTCGCGCAAGTTCTCTTCGGGGACTACAACCCGGGCGGACATCTGGTGGAGACCTGGCCGAAGTCCCTCGATCAGCTGCCCCCGATGATGGACTACAACATCCGCGACGGCCGCACCTATATGTACTTCAAAGGTGAGCCGCTCTATCCGTTCGGCTATGGATTGAGCTATACCACCTTCAAGTACTCCAATCTCCGTGCCAGCTCATCCCAACTGGCCAAGGATGGCACCATCACCGTCAGCGTGGACGTGACGAATACCGGCAGCCGCGCGGGCGACGACGTCCTGCAGATGTATGTGAAACACCTGGGCTCGAAGGTGGAGCGTCCGCGCGAAGAGCTGAAGGGGTTTCGCCGCGTCACTATCCAGCCTGGTGAAACCAAGACCGTGCAAATTCCTCTCAAGGCGTCAACACTTACCTGGTGGGATGAAAAACTTCCCGGATTCCGCATCGAAGCCGAGCCCATTCGCGTAATGATCGGCAATTCTTCGAGCGACATCCAACTGACCACCGAGGTGCGCGTGCAGTAGAGCGGCCTGATTAACGCGGTAATTGGAAATTGCCCCAACACATTCCTTGACCCTGCCACGTGCCGAGCGTCAGGCGAGGTCCCGGTCTTTGTGCCCAACCGCCCTGTTCGATGTGACTCTTGCTGACCGTTTCGGCGCCAGTTGCGCGGTCAGGCCTGGTTTTGCGAGATGGATTTCCACGTGGTGATATTCGTTTGGCCCGGCTGAAGTCATCGCCTGGGCTCAAGGTCAGGTTCCCTTCCATGACATAGTCGCAAGCGTGGCAAAAGCAATAGCCGGATATCCCTGCGAGCGGGTTCACTTCAGGCCCATTCTCACCAAGATCTCATTGAAACGTGGGTCTGTTCGCAGTCGCTCCATGTCGGGCCAATAACGCGCTGTCATGAGCATGGGATCCCGGATTTGGTACGCCTCCTGCGAATGCGCGATGGCCTTTTCCATCTCGCCGGCCGCAGAGGCTGCGACTGCCAAGTGAACGGGCGACACGTAACCGCGAGCCGCGCGCGCGATCAACTCGGCATAGATTGCGGCCACATCCGCAACCTTTCCCCAGTCGGCAAGAGTCGTCGCCAATGCGGACATGGCAAACACGTGGCGGCCGGAAATGGCCAGCGCGATTTCGCCCACCTCTGCGGCTTTTTCAAACTCCCCGGAAGCTTGATAGGCGGCTTGGAGTGTCCAGTAACCGAAATAGGACTCCTCGAGCTTCACAGCAACGGTCGCTGCCGCCACGGCTTCCGCACCCTTTCCACCGTGCGCATACGAAAAGGCTAGCATTCCGTTTGCATAGCCGGAAAGCGGGTCACATTCGACGGCCTTTTTGGCCTGGTTCAGGCTCTCCTCAAAGCGTCCCATGACCCAAAGCAGATAAAACAGGGAGTACCAGGCGAGTGCCTGGAGATAGCGAGGATTCAGTTCCAGAGCTTGAAGAAACTCCCGCTCGGCCTCGGACCATTCCCAAGCGAAAAGGTGGGCGCAAGCGAGCGCACAGTGTGCCTCCGCCAGGGAGGGATCCAAGGTCACCGCGCGCCTAGCGGCTTCCATTCCTTTGGGTACAGTTACTTCCGGACGCCCGAAACCATAAAGCGCGAGCATGTTCAGGGCATCGGCATGCCCGGCCCAAGCCGAGGCATAGTCTGGAGCGAGGGCAACGGCCCGCTCGAAGCACTCCGCGGCGCGTCGAATGTCCTGACCGCGTCGATAGAGCAAAGCGCGGCCCTTAAGGTAGAGCTGATAGGCCTCGAGGTTGTCTGTTCCGGCTCTCAGCGAGGGTTGCTGGCCGCCCTTTAGCGAGACCTTCAACCGGTCGGCGATGGAGCGGGCGATCTCGTCCTGAACTTCAAAAATGTCTTTCAATTCGCGGTCGTAACGCTCGGACCAGAGATGATAGCCGTCGGCAACATTTATAAGCTGGGCCATGATTCGCAGGCGATTGCCCGACTTGCGGACGCTTCCTTCCAGCACCGTGCTTACATTCAACCGCTCTCCAATGACTCGCAAATCGACGTGCTTGCCCTTGAACGAAAATGCCGATGTACGGGCAGCGACGTGAAGATCCTCGATTTGAGCCAGAGCGTTGATGATTTCCTCGGTGATCCCATCAGCGAAGAATTCGTTTTCCGGGTCGGAGCTCAAATTGGTGAATGGAAGGACGGCGATCGATGCACCGGCGGGCGCAATCGATGAGGACGCACTGCCGGAATCCGTTGCGATCTGGCGGCGCAACTGGTCCATGGCTTCCCGGAGTTCCTTGGCCGAGGCGAAGCGGGCATTCGTATCTTTAGAGAGGCAGCGCCCCAAAATACTTTGCAACGCTGCAGGCAGCTCGACTCGTAACTCGGTTATGGGTTTCGGCAAATCGCGCAGGATGGAGGACATGAGTTCCGCGGCGGTCTCGCCCTGGAATGGACGTTGACCGGCGACCATCTCGTAGATCACAACTCCCAACGAGAAAATGTCCGTTCGATGATCCGATCCGCGGCCTTGGACCTGCTCGGGTGACATGTAGGGTAGAGTTCCCATCACAGTGCCTGACTGAGTCAGTGTAATCGTGGCAAGTTCCGCCTCCGTCCGCGCAGGATCCGCGATTTTTGCCAACCCAAAATCCAGTACCTTGGCGTGGCCAAGTTCCGTCAAGAATATATTTGCCGGCTTAATATCCCGGTGAATCACGTGCCCAGCATGAGCAGCCGTGAGGGCATCCGCGATCTCGATCCCTATTTCCAGCACTTGGTCCAGATCGAGCGGCTTGTCCATGATGTGTTTGAGGGTCGTGCCTTGCAGAAACTCCATGGCGATGAATGTCTTCCCATCCGACTCACCAATGTCGTAAATGGTGCAGATATTGGGATGATTCAGCGCGGAGGCAGCTTGGGCTTCCCGTTGGAAACGTGCCCAAGCCTGTGAATCTTGAGCGACTTCATCAGGGAGAAACTTGAGAGCGACGAATCGGCGGAGGCGCGTATCTTCCGCTTTGTAGACAACGCCCATCCCGCCGCCGCCCACCTTTTCCAGAATGCGGTAATGCGATATGTTCTGGCCGATGAGTGATGAGGAGTCCGCCATCAGGCGCTCATCTTAGGTTGGGGAAAGAAGGCAAGTCAACGAAGAGGGGAAGTTTGTGGACTGAGTCCTGCTAGATGCGCTCATCGGAAACTGAAGAACTACCCGGAGGCGGAGAGACGGACGCGCATCCTCCCGGACTTAGTCTGATAGAATCGCGCTCCCTGGCTGCTTGACCGCTCATGCGGAAGAGCGGAGGTGCGGGGCGACTTTCAGGGATTCAACGCTGATCCGGACGGCCTGCGAGGAATCCACCGCAAGAATCAGGATCCACGAACGGAGCCGGCCGGAAGGCAGAAGGAGCGTTTCAAATGGAGAAAGAGAAGCCGCAGGATTTCGCACATCACGCACGGTTTTTTCCCCCGTTTCACTTTTTTGTGTTGCCGGTGTTTCTAGTGAATTTTGT
>Ga0181538_10000685_pt1 | contig 40331 bp, 29 predicted proteins | sample PEATcosm2014_Bin_40_FD_119773 | JGI IMG/M metagenome (GOLD analysis project Ga0181538, IMG submission 119773) | Peatland microbial communities from MTU Mesocosm Facility, Houghton, MI, USA - PEATcosm2014_Bin23_30_metaG | ecosystem: Environmental > Terrestrial > Soil > Wetlands > Peat | place... | reverse complement strand
CGCCCGACGAAGCGACCGGCTTGGATTTCCTGGCTCTAAGCATTTTGCGCTTCCGTTTCCATCAACCAATTCATGCTAACAAATGGATTGTACCCGTGCCGCAGCCGGTGTCAAGGGGTTTCGACCGAAAAAAACAAAAGCCACCGACTACGTTTCAGCCCCAAAGCTAGCCTCTGGTTAACCTAACACGTACCAGAAGTTTGCCCTAGATGCCGTTAGTACATACAGAACCGCAATGAACCGGTACCTGCATTGTGGGGCCATTCCGCCGATAGTAGGATTGTGCTTAAAGACAAATGCTGGTGAGCAGACGGTCTCCGAATGGGAACGATGTGGCTGACGTGAGCGCGAAAGAACTGGAATTTCTGAGTAACGACGCAATCGAAGGCGAGTGGCTGGCCGACCGGCTGGCGAAAGGCGGGCTGCCGGCTCAGGAAGCGCTCCGCTACTCCCTCGAAATCGGCTCCGCCCTGAATCGCGCGCACAAACTGGGCGCGGTTCATGGAAAATTGTCTCCGCACTCCATTCTCATCACTGCTTCGGGGGCACGCATCGTTCGTCCCGTGGAAGCCGTTGACCTGGATGCGCTGGCCTATCGGTCGCCGGAGCAGGTTTTGGGCGCCGCGCCCGATTGGCGCAGCGATGTTTTTTCTTTCGGGACCCTGTTATATGAAATGGTGAGCGGCCGGCGCGCGTTTTCCGGCGAAGGCGCCGCGCTCGACCGGGCCATTGTGGAAGAACCTCCGGCTACCTTGATGGGCAAGTCGCCGATCCACGCGGCCATGGAGGGCGTGATCGCCGGCTGCATTCAGAAAGACCCCGCCAAGCGGCGCCAGCGGGTGCAGAATGCGGTGATTGAGTTACGGCTGGCGGCGCGATCGTTGCCGCGGTTGGCGAAGAGTGCGGCCCCGGCGGTGGAATTCGTGAACCAGCCGCAAACCGCGCGCCGCGCCGGCGACGACACGGATATTCGCCCCAACCGGCCGCGCATTTTCACTCCGGTTCGCTTCCCCGATGAAATCCAAGCTGTGCCCGGCAAGGCCAGGAAGCAGCGCCTGATCTTATGGGGGCTTCTCCCTTTTGCGCTGCTGTTAGTGGTTATGGGCGCGTGGATTTTGTGGCGGATGGCTCATCTGCCGCCGCAATTGGTGGTGAAGTTCCCGATGGCGGCCCCGGACAACGCCTCTTACCGCATGCCCGCGGTCTCGCCCAATGGCAGGTTTGTGGTAGTGGAATCGGAAGGCCCCGAGGGCAAACCGATGCTTTGGCTGCGACCCCTGGACGTCATGAAACCGACCTTGATTCCGGGCACGGAGGGTGCATTTGCGCCGTTCTGGTCGCCGGACAGCCAGTATGTCGGATTCTTCGCCGATAGTGCTCTCAAAAAGGTAAAGATCAGCGATGGGCGGGCGGAAAGAATCTGCGACGCCGAACCGCTGCCCGGAGGCGGCACGTGGAACCGCTCGGGCACGATCCTCTTCTCGCCTGGGCAGGATTCCACCCTTTACACGGTGTCCGCCAATGGAGGGAAACCGCGGCCGGTTCAGGAATTGAACGCCGCAAAGTTCGAACGGGCGCACATCTGGCCGCAATTCCTGCCGGACGGCAACCACTTCCTGTTTTTCGTTGTCTCCGATTCCCCCTCCGCCGGAGGCGTGTATACCGGTTCGCTGGACTCGCCGGCTTACAGCATGCTATTCACGTCGGACACCAATGCGGTGTATTCACCACCGGCACCCGCGCACTCTCGAAAGCACGGCTATCTGCTCTATATCCTCAACCGGTCCCTGGTGGAAGTGGGATTCGACGCCGGCCGTCTGAAAGTGTTGACGGAGCCGTACCCTCTGGCCGATGACGTCGGAGCCGTAGCCAGCCTCTCGCTCGCTCCGATCTCGATTTCCGATACCGCTGTGCTGGTATACCAGGGCGTAAGCCCGGCAAGCCGTCAACTCCTCTGGGTCGACCGCGGCGGAAAGACGCTGGCGGCGGTTGCCGAAGGCGGAAATTGGGGGCCGTTGCGCATTTCACCGGACGGCACGCGCGCCATTGCGGCGAGAGCGGCCCCGGACCGGAAGAGCAGCGACCTGTGGATGGTCGATCGATCTGGCAAGGTCTCGCAGTTCACCAGCGGTCCGGGGCTCGCGGGTTCCCCCGCATGGTCGCCGGACGGTTCACGCATCGCGTATTACTCGATGGTGCGAGACGAGTTCGATCTCGTGGCCAGCACCGCCAATAACGGCTCCAAGGCAGACCTCCTGCTGAAGAGCGCGGATGCGAAATACCCCAGCGATTGGTCGCGGGACGGCAAATATCTTCTGTTCGGCGTCATGACCGAAGGCACGAAATCGGATATCTGGGGAATGACGCTGGCGGACAAGCACGCCGGACCGATACTGGACACCATCTCTTCGGAGGGTTGGGCCACCCTGTCGCCGGATGGGAAGTGGTTGGCGTACCAGTCGGACGAATCGGAACGATATCAGGTTTACGTGCAACCGTTCGACGGCATTACTCGCGGAACCAAGCGCCGCTACGACATATCGACGGAGACGGGCGGCGGTATGCCGCACTGGCGCGGCGACGGCCAGGAGTTGTTCTTCGTGACTAGCAGAGGCCGCGTAATGTCGGTGAAGGTGCATACGCAAGGTGACGAGTTCCGGAACGATGCTCCCCAGCCCCTGTTCCAGACTCGGGTCACGCCGGGCACCTGGAATTTTTTCGACGTCGATACCGAAGGGCAGAAACTCCTGATGAATATCCCGCTCGAATGGCCCACATCTTCTCCCATCACCGTGGTCACCAACTGGACCGAGAAGATCAAGGACTGACGGCCCTTTTCACGCATTTGTAACCCTTTTATTTTGTTCAGCTTTCTGGGGGTGCGCCGGGGGATGCTAAAATAGAGTTGCATTTTCTCCTGCTCGATTTCGGTAGAAAGCTTATGAGCACCTCAAGATTTTGGCCTCTCGATATGGACACTGAAGGACCGATTTACGACACCCTTGTCTGGGATCTCCCAGGTCTGAGACGCCGTCGGCCGGCGAAAAAGACCGGCAAGCGTCCGGCACGAAAGGTCCAGTAGCTGGGCAGACCTGTTCTTGCCCGGCGAGGGTTAGCTGTCATATGTGCGTTTGAGCCCATTTCTCCAGCTCTCTTTGGTTCAATCCTTCCTCGGCTCGCGTAATCCTTACATCGATCGGTCTGTGGAGAGCCTCCACCCGCTCGAAAAATAAACCTTTATCGAACGGCTGCCGGATTGCTAAAGTGGTGTCGAGGTTTCTGAAACTATGAGAGTTCACCTTGCCACCATGTGCATCGTAGCGGGCTCGCTGCTCGCGGCTGGATGCGCCACCAAGAAATATGTGCGTAATACCACTGCCCCCATTCAAGCCAAAGTGGATCAAGTCGGCACGCAGACGACCCAGAACACACAACAGATCGAAGACACCAAGAACCAGGTAAAGCAGGTCGATGACAAGGCCCAGAGCGGCATCAACGCCGCGCAGGAACGGGCCTCGGCCGCCGACCAGCATGCTGCCACGGCAGATCAACATGCCAGCGACGCGATGAATCAAGCCAAACAGGCAACCCAAATGGCCGATGCGAATGGCCAGGAACTGAACAAACTGCGCGACGTTGTCGCGAATATCGACGACTACAAGATGCAGACTTCGGCAACCGTTCCCTTCGCATTCGACAAATACACGCTGACCTCGTCCGCGAAGGAAGATCTCGATAATCTCGCGATTGGCCTCACCGCTGACAAAAGGTTCGTCATTTCCGTGGAAGGATACACCGATTCCACCGGTAATCGTGCCTATAACGAGGCCCTCAGCCGCAAGCGCGCCGACGCCGTGGTTGCGTACCTGGTGGCCAAGCACGATATTCCGATCTACCGCATTCACATGATCGGTCTCGGACAGGAAAAGCCGGCTGACGAAGGCAAAGACCGCGCCGCCCGCGCCAAGAACCGCCGCGTGGAAGTCAAGGTTTTCACCGCCGATGTGGACTCCGGCACCCCCACCAACTCCACCCGGCAGAACCAGTAACCCCCCTCACATACCCTCCGCCGATTGGCAAACGAGCCGTGGATCGCACCCTCCACGGCTCGTTCTTTTTGGAATTACCCCGCTGCCTCGACCGGCGCGCGAATGGCTCGAAAGGTTTGCCACCACACGTAGAGGCAGAGGAGATTTCCGGTAGACGTGACAATCGCGCCGATCAGCGCCAGGACGTCCGAATGGGACGCGGCCGACAAGTTGACGATGGCTTCGCCGATGGCTTCCGCGGTGAACTGCATTCCCAGCGCGCCGGAGATCAACATCAGACTGCGGTCGCTCTTTCGGGATGCGATCAGGATCATCCAAAGCGTCAGATCAAGAACCGTGGCGCAGACGCTTAGATCCCTGGTCCACGGTGTCATCCAGACGCCGGTTTTCACCGGCGCCGGGCGGAAGTGAATCCAGAAAGTGACGCCTGCAAATATCAGCGCTCCGGCAGCCAATCCTGCGCGCATGATGCGTCGCGACCGGGACAGGAATGTGGCGAGATCGATCAGACTGAGAACGGTGGCAAAGATCAGAACCTGCAGGACCCACTCATTGATCCAGTAAACTCTGGCCGCCAGACGCACCACCGCGGGATCGTGCGTAAAAAACGACTGCGTGTTGATCCCAATATCCACCAGCGTGGTGATGAAGATTACCAGGAGGTAAAAAAAGACGATCGGATAGCGCCGCCAGGGGCCCCGCAGGAGGGCGAGGATCACCAGGATCTCCAGGGGCAGTCCCACAGCCCACCACACCACCTGAAGCGCAAATCTCGCCACCGGCACGCTTTCGATTGTAAGACAGGGAAACGTTGCGCAGGAGAGCAGTTAATAGGTTTTTGCGGAAAGACCGCGGGGGAAAGTAGGTAAGGGTGGGCACACTCGCGCCCAGGTGGGCGCAAGTGTCCTGAAAGCTCTTGTGAGCAGCTTAGCTTTGCCCCGTTAGACTATGCCGTCCCAGGGTGGCGGCGGAAAGGTCGGACCGGTCTGAGGGACGGCTCCATCCCAAGGTGGCGGGGGAAACGTCGGACCAGTCTGAACGGCAACTCCACACCAAGGTGGCGGGGGAAACGTTGGACCGGTGCCTGCTGCCGGAACCAAAACCAGCGCAAACAGGGACAGAACAACGAGGAACGTAAAGCTGCGTTGCCAAAATCGGGGCATTTCCAGGAACTCCTTTTTTTTCATTAGCGAGGGCGCATCCCGCCGCCCATCACCCGTGGACCACAGCGAGTGGATTTTTTGGTACAAACGCACCAAGACTCGGGGCCTACCTAGTACTTTGATCGGAAAATGTCTAATTGGAGTATCGGGAAAATCCCCTATAAAAGGGTCAGAAGTTTAGGACGATACAGCTAGTTAATTCCCTTGCAAGCGAACGCGAGACTGTTTGATGACGGTCTCAGGGAAGTTGGGGGCGATCTGCAGCGGGTGCGCTACGGGGTAGTCGAGCCGCATGTCGGCGGACACTTCGTCGAGCATTTGCACAGTCGCGACCCGGGTTTCCTGGGCGAAACAATTCAGCAACAGATTGTCGCAGACGGCATTGATGAGGCGGGGGATGCCCTGTGTGCGGTGATGGATTTCCTTCATCAGTTCGGGGGAGAAGACGGTCTGGCTCTCCAGCCCGGCGCGCGCCATGCGGGAATTGATATACGCGATGGCGTCATCGGAGCCGAAGCCGCGCAGGGTGCAGCGCAGCGCGATGCGCTGTTTGAGCTGGCGGAATTCGGCGGCTTCCATTTTGCGATCCAACTCCTGCTGACCCGCCAGGATGATCTGCAAGAGCTTGCCGCGGCGGTTTTCCAGGTTCCCCAGCAGGCGTATCTCTTCGAGGACATCCCATTCCAGGTTATGGGCCTCGTCTACGATGAGAACGGTGGTGCGGCCGGCGGCGGCTCTTTCGAGCAGCATGCTGTTCAACGACAGCAGGACCTCGGTCTTGGAGTGGCGATTACACTGCAGGTCCAGATCGTACGCGAGGAGTTCGAAAAACTGTTCCACCGTCAGGCGGGAATTGAACAGGGAAGCGAACGCGATCTGTTGGGAGTGCAGGAAGTCGCGAAGGCATTCGAGCATGGTGGTCTTCCCGGTTCCCACCTCGCCGGATAACACCACGAATCCCTTGCGGCTCTGCACGCCGTAGATGAGGTTGGCCAGAGCTTCCTCATGCTGCGAGCTGCGGAACAGGAAAGAAGGGTCCGGGCTCATGTTAAACGGATTTTTGCTGAAGCCGAAGAAGGCGTTATACATGATCGCGATTAGGACAACACTGTCCCCAGCTTATCATGCGCCTCGATACACGCCAAGCTTCCCGGTACTGGGTAGTATGAATTCAGACTGCATTACTTAGTACGTCGCGCGGCGCCGGAACTCCGCGGCGGGAGAAACGAATCACGCCATCGCGGCCGATCAGATAGACGGTTCGTTTCACAATCAGCCCGTTGATGCGATAGAGCGCTCCCACCTTCTGGCCGCTGTCGACCAGCAGCGGGAAAGGGAAACCGTATTTCTGCCGGAATTTGCCGTGCGCCCGGGCGCTCTGCGGATTCACCCCGAAAATCTCGACACCGCGCGCGGACTTCGTCCCAGTCGTCGCGGAATTGGCACAATTGCCTGGTGCATACGCTGGTATCGTCGCCGGGATAAAACACCAGGACGACGTTGTGGCCGCGCAAATCGGCCAGGTGCACGACGCGGCCGGTTTCATCGGGCAGGGAGAAATCGGGCGCCGGAGTGCCGGCGGGCAAAGGGTTTGACCAGAGCTAGGAGAACATGACGGTGCTTAACTTTTCATGTTAACCCGCCGCCGGCGCTCGATATTAACCTGCCGCCGGGTGTCGAAGCTCGCGAGGAATCAGATGCCCCAAATTCTCCAGTAACCAAAAGGCGGTTTGTTCGTCTTAGTAAGTGAAGCTAAGAGAAAAGCTACCGATGCTTTTCGAGAGGGGCCGGCACGCACTGGCCGGACCTAACCGGTCCGCCGCCGGCGGATCGGACTTCAAGACCTTAGAAAAAACGAGGTGGTAAAAATGCAGAATCGTATTGTGTCTATCGCCAGTCTGATGGTGGTTGTGGCTTCCGTGATTTTCTTTTTCGCCGGCGCGTGGGGGATCATGTCCTGGCGTCTCGACGAAGGCAGCGGCGTGCTGGACATGGCGGGCTGGCTGGTGGCCGCGATTGTGTTCTCGTATCGTTTCGCCGATCCCAAGTGGCTCGATCCGGTTTCCATTGTGAAATCGCGGTAGCTCGAAGTTACCGCGGTAGCGCGAAGTTACAGAGCCGCGACCGCAAGGGAGCGGTGCTTTTTACCTATCCGGCTGTTGAAAAAAAGATTTTGCCACAGATGAACACGGATGGACACAGATCAGAAACAAACCAGTTATCCTCGTCCATCCGCGTCCATCTGCGGTTCAAAATTAGTTTTTCCGCTACACCGCTCGCGCCACGCCCGGCAGGCGCCGCAGTCCCACCGTGGCCGCCCAACTTGCTCCCACCGCTCCGCAGACGACAATCGCGAACTTCATTGTGGCCGGCATCGGCAGACCCGCAAGCGCAAGCTGAATCCAGCTCACGAACGCGTAATGCACGAGGTAAATGCCGTAGGAATTCCGGCTCAAGCTTCCCCACACCTTCGATCGCGACCGCGCGAAGCGCAGGAACAGCGCCAGGAACGCGAAAGAAGATGCGGCGCAGCTCAGCGTGAAGAACACATCGGTAGCGGCCTCCCAGGCACGCGATTGGATGTGCGCCGTGAGGAATGCGATGGCGACTGCCCAGAGAGCGAGAAAAGTGACAACCGCCGCGATCGCCCACAACGGCCACCGGCGCGCCAGCTTGCCTTCGGACGCTAGCGGACCGCGGTCGATCCCCCACGCGCCGATTCCCACGCCCGCCAGGAAGTACACCAGGTAAAGCAGAATCCGGCTGGTCTGGAAAGTGAACGGGCCGAAAACGGACCACGCGAAGCCGGAGTAAGTCAGTTCCAGCGGAATGTAGACCGCGGCGGAAGCGACCACGAGCAGCGTGAAAATACGGGCCGGACGGCCGCGCGGGCCTGCCAGGAACCCGCCGAGCGTCGCGGCCCATCGCGGCATTGCCGAGAACAGCGCCGCGGCAATGCAGTCGAAAACCAATAGCACCCATACGAACCACGCCGGGCCGCTCGGCCAGACGCCGATTGCAAGCCATTGCCGCATGAAACCGGCGAACCCAGTGTGGACCGGCATCTGAAGGTAAGTCGGATAGTATGCCAGCGGGGCGACAATGGCGACGGCAAAGAGGAACGGCAGCCCCAGTCGCAGCCAGCGTCCACCGAGAAATCCGCCGGCGCCTTTGCGTTGCCAAACACTCCAGACGAACAGCCCCGAAATCAAAAACATGAGCGCCATGAAAAAGCTGTCGTTGAACCCCACGAACAGGCTGGTCCACGCGGCGCGGTGCGCATCCACCACCGGGAATGCCTGCCACCAGCGGGGGATCGCGGCCAGCGATGCCGGCGGCGGTGGGCCGTCCGGATCGTACGCCAGCGCGGCATGATGGGCCACCACCAGCACCACGAGGAATGCCCGAAGATAGCCGATAGTGTAGTTGTAAGTGCTTTGCGGCTCGATGCCCGATGTTTGCAGCGATAAGGTCCTGGTCGGCGACATGAGGATTCCTTTCTAGCCTTGGCGCGCGATGCGCCGCACGGCTAACGCAGTGAATGCCACCGTGATCGCGGCGAGCACCGCGACGTGAAGCCACGGATTGCCGGAGTTGGGGGCCCAGATGGCCGCCAGCGCGAGTTGATCGAGATGGTAGGCCGGCGAAAGGTGCGCGATCCACTCCGCCGATTTCGGCAGCGGGAATAGAATGCCCGAGAGGTAAATCATGGGCAGATACAGCAGGTTCACAAATGCCGGCGCGCTCTTCGCGGAGGCAGCCGAGCCGATGAGGAATCCCAGCGCGCAGAAGGGTGCGGAGCCGAGTACGCACACCACCGACAGTGCTAAGATGTGCGCCGCCGTGAGATGCAAATGACCCAGCGGAGCAACCGCCGCCATACTGACCATCACCATCGCGACGAAGAGCATGGACATCAGCATCATCGCCAACAGCCACGCGGCGAGTGGCGCCGGCAGGGCGCGCCGCAATTGCAACAGGCCATGTTCGCGCTCGGTGGCGACGATGGTGCCGAATCCGAAGAGCCCCGGGCCCATCACCCCCATGATGGAAAAGCCCATGAAGATGAACAGTGCGGTTTTCGGATCTTTGGCGACCTCCGAGCCGAACAACAGCACGCCGAACAGCAGATACAGTCCCGCCGGCAATAGTAGAAAAGGCCCGGCGAACGCCGGCGCCCGCAGCATGCGGACCGATTCGTATTTGGCTTCGATGGCATAAGCGCGCCACTGGCGGGCGCGGGGTGTGACAACAGCGGCTTGCATTAACGCACCTCCTGAGTAAGTTCGGTAAATGCCTCGGCCAGCCCGGCGCTTGCGACTTCGAGGCCATGCAGATCTTCATCCGCCGCCAGCAGCCGGCGCACCACGCTCTCAGTATTACTGGCGGTAATTTGCAGGCCGTGCTGGTCGGTGGTGACTGTCTGCACGTCCGGCCAGCGCAATAGCTCCTCGGCGCGCAAAGTGGTTCGGCAGGTGATTCGCTTACGCACCACCAGAGCGCGCATCTCGTCCACTGTGCCGGTAGCGATGAGCCTGCCCTTGGCAATCACCGCGACGCGATCGGCGAGCGCCTCGGCCTCCTCCATGTAGTGCGTGGTGAGCAGGATCGAGCAGCCCTCCGCGATGAGGCGCCGCAGCGCTTCCCAAACGAATTCGCGCGATTGCACATCGAGCCCGACCGTGGGCTCGTCCAAAAACAGCAGCCTCGGCCGTCCGACGAGCGCGATGGCGAACTGCACCTGGCGCTTCTGGCCGGACGAGAGTTTGCCGTACGGCCGGCGACTCAGTGGCGCCGTGCCCGTCAGTTCCAGCACGCGCGCCACCGGCATCGGATCGGGGTAATACGCAGCCACCAGTTCGATCTGTTCGGCCACGCGCAACTCGGGAATGAGCGCGGCCTCCTGCAGCATGACTCCGATCTGGCGCCGCGCCGCCATCGATTGGGGCGCCAGGCCAAACAGCCGCGCCGATCCTTGGTCGGGCCGTGCGAGTCCCAGCAAAAGAGAAATGGCCGTAGTCTTACCCGCGCCGTTCGGGCCGAGCAATGCGAGCAACTCGCCCGGATCGACCGCCAATGAAAAATTGTCGAGCGCCAGAACATTGCCGAATCGCTTCGTGACCGCGGCAAGCTCGGCGATTTTTGTGTTCGTCATATCGTCACTGTACGGCGCGAGCGCGCGGCGGCGAAGCGAAATTTGACGAGTTGGCCGAAAAAAAGGGCGAACCGGAAGAAAGCTTTCAGCTATCAGCGGTCAGCTTTCAGCTTTGCAGATGCGCGATCCTGTGGGCCGGACTTTAGTCTGCGGCGGACTTCATTCAGTCCGCCACCGGTCCAGCGGCTAAAGAAGGCACTTGCAAAACTCAGGCAAGTTACAAAGGCACCGCTCCCTGGCGGTCGCGGCTCATCAGTTATGCGTTGAAAGGCCAGCGCCTACTGAGCCGCGACCGCGAGGGAGCGGTGCTTTTCTTGCGGAGCGAGGAATCTTGCAGGCGCCTCTTCAGTCCCGCTGGCTCTTCAAAACGGATTCGCCGCCAGTGCCTTTAACCTTTCGCTGTAATTGCGGCCCGATTGCAGCCGCGCACCGCTCGCGAGGGTGATGGCATATTCGCCGTGCATCACGGGCTGGAGTTCGCGGATGCGCGTGACGTTGACGATGACCGAACGATGAATCCGCAGGAAGATGGCCGGATCGAGAGATTTCTCGAGCGTACTCATGGTGACGTGCAGCAGGTGATTGCCATGCGGCGTGTGGAGCTGCACGTAATTCTCCGCGGCCTCGACCCAATCGATGTCGCCGATATCCACCAGGACAGTCTTGCCCGCAGTGCGCACCGCGAGGCGTTTCATGTATCGCGTGGGCGAGGCGATGGTCTCGAGCAGCGACAGGATCTGCCGGTTGGTGTCGCCGCCGCCTCGCGTGTCGAGCCGCGCCTTGACTCGCGCCAGCGCCTTCTCGAAACGATCTTCCGTCACCGGCTTCAGCAGGTAATCGATAGCATTGATTTCGAACGCCTGAATGGCATACTGATCGTGCGCGGTGACGAAGACCACCGCCGGCATCTGCTCGGGTCCGATTTCCCGCACGGCGGCGAAACCGTCCATCTCGGGCATCTGCACGTCGAGAAATACGAGGTCGATGGACCGCTCGCGAATTTGAGCCACGGCCTCGTGGCCGTTCTTCGCGTGGTGGATCGCGCCGACATCGGGATCGCGCGCGAGCAGAATGCGCAACCCCTCGCGCGCTAGTGGTTCATCGTCGACCAGCAGGACCGTTAGCGGCATGTGCCTCCGTGACGGCATGGAACGGCAGGACCATAGTCGCGACCACGCCTCCCTGCTCGCCGTTCTCGACTCTCAGGCCCGCGGCGTCGCCGTACAGTTCCCGCAAGCGCGCGCGTGTGTTGGCCAGTCCGATCCCGCCGCCAGCGGCGCCGTTTGCGGGAGCCAGTCCGGGCCCGTCATCCTGAATCCTGATCTCCACCTGATCGTTCACGCGGCAGGCCGTGATGCTGATGGATCCGGCGGTCGAGCTGCGGCCGATGCCGTGGCGGATGGCGTTCTCCACAATGGGCTGCAACGCCATATGCGGAAGAGCCGCGTCCAGAACTTCGGGATCGGCCGCCACATCCACCCGCAATCGATCCTGAAAACGCACCTGCTCGATGGATAAGTAGAGCTGAAGATATTCCAATTCGCGGCTCAGCGATACTTCCTGCGCCTGCACGTCTTCCAGAACGCAGCGCAGCAGGTCGCCTAGCCGCGCCAGCATCTCCTCGGCTTCCCGGCCCTTCTGCTGGCGCACCAGCACCATGATAGTGTTCAGCGTATTAAACAGAAAATGCGGATGGAGCTGCATTTTGAGCGCGCTCAAATGCGCTTGGGCGAGTTGGCGTTCGAGCTGCGAAGAGCGAAGCTCGAGCCGCAGCGCCTCCTGGCGGCGCTCCTCATAACGCCGGTACCAGCCGTACCCGAATTGCGCGCCCAGGATGGTCCAATAGGTGAGGATGCTCTGGTGGTAGCCGATGATGAGCAGGAAGATCAAGGTTGCCGGGAAGCTGCTCATGAGGCTGGGGAACAAATGCAGTCCGCGCAGAATCGCGGCTTCCAGCGCCAGTTCGGGGAACGGAAAAGTCACAGAAATCGCCAGGTGAATCAGGATGGCGCGGCGGCGCGGTTTCCGTTCGAACGGAAGTTTCCGGCCGAACCAAAGCACCAGGGGAGTGAAGGCGAACCAGAGCCACACCCCGACCAACCAGGAGAACAGATTGTCCGTCCAGGGAAACGGATCGGGGGCGATCAACTTTTGGGCGATCGTCTGGCTGAACATAAACACGCCGGCGAAGGTCCAGAAGCAGAACAGCGCAACATACTGCCACACCTTGCGCCTGGTGCTGTCGGTCATTTGCCCCTAGGTTAGCGCAATGCGAGGGGCAATCCGCGCCGGTTTTGACCAAGCGGCAATTTGCAGTGACGAACGGGCTGCTTTGGCCGCAGGAATCGGTGCGAAGCCGAGTGGGGCGGGCATCAGCGTGCGAGGGACTTCAGTCCCGTTGGTACGGTGGCGGACTGAAGAGGGACTTGCAAAATTAGCAGCAACCTTCATTCATCATGCGCTGAAACGGCAGCTGTTACTGAGCCGCGACCGCGAGGGAGCGGTGCTTTTCCTGCGGAGCAACGAATTCTGCAGTGCCTCTGAAGTCCGCAGGAGACTAAAGTCTGCCCCACAGGAACTCCTCCCTCGGTCAAAGTACTACTTCCCGCAGTCCGGCGGGGCCAGCGGCGACCATTTCGACGGCCCGCTTTTCACCAGCTCGTTCCACCGTCCGACGGCATCGCGCACCTCCCGGCACATCCCCTCGAATGCTTCGATTACCTCGCTTGCCGGCGGCGTGTCGGATTGGTCCACCGCGATCAGCAGGCGCGTGAGGTCGCGATTCAAAGGGCCGAATCCGGCCGGAGGACCTGAGGCATCGGTCAATTCCATCACCTTCCCATCCGCCGCTTTGGCCGCGGCCAGATCGTCGGGCGAATTTCCCGCCTTCTCCAAGTTCGCGGTCCGCTCTGCCAACTCGGCGTGCATTTGGGCAGCGCGATTGTACGCTTCGTACGTCTCGCCCATGGCGGCGGCGATCTTTTGCGCCAACTCGAGCTGTTGCCTGAGTTCCGCATTGGTCGCCTTCAGTCGCGGGTCGAGCTTCACCGTGAGCGGTCGCCGGAACTCCTGTCCATCCACCGTCAACCGCACTTCATAACGCCCCGGCACCACCATCGGCCCCTGCGGCTCGTGCCACGGCGTGTTGTGCGGAATGGCGTGATCGGCCAGCGTGTATTCGAAATAGTTCACGTGGATGCCGAAGTAGGTGTAGAGAAGCTGCTCGGGATCGGGATAGCGCAGGTCCCACACGAACCGGTTGATCCCAGTCTGTTTCGGCAGCAGGGCAGGCGGCGCGAGCCAGAAATCCGGCACGTTCACTTTGTACGGAAGCGACGTGGGGCCGCTCGACGAGTAGGAACGCACCAGCTTGCCCGCGGAGTCGAAGATCTCGAGCTTCAGGTCGCCCGTGGGCGGCGATTTCAAATAATAGTCGATAATCGCGCCATCGGGCGGATTTTCGGCGGCGGCGACATCGGCGTTCAATGGGGTATCGGTGTACGTGTCCCACTGCATGCGGATGGCGTCGGCGGGCGCGAAGAGGTAGGCGCCTTGCGAAGGCGAGGGCGCTTTGCCGGCAAGTTCGCGCAGGGGGCTAATATCGTCAATCGCCCAAAGCGCGCGGCCAAAGGTGGCGACAACGAGATCGTTCTGCTCGATGGCGAGATCGCGGCAGGAGGCGGCGGGCAGATTCAGTTGTAGCGACTGCCAATCGTCGCCGCCGTTGAAGGAAACGAAAACGCCCGTTTCGAGCGCGGCGAATACCAGATTGCGATCGAGCGGATCTTCGCGCACCGCGTGAGCCGCGCTCGCCGGCAGGCCATTCACCACCAGCTTCCACGTCTTGCCGGAATCGTCGGTGCGGTAAATGCGCGGGGCGGTCTCGCCGCCGCGGCCGCCGCCACCGCCGCGTCCCCCGCCCACCACCGCGAAGGCGCGTGCCGCGTCGCTCGCGGACGCATCGATTGCGGAAATCGCACCGGCCTTGGCGAGATCGCCCGAGGCGACGTTATTCCAATGCGCGCCGCCATCGCGCGTAAGCTGGATGAATCCGTTGCTGGTTCCCGCCCAGATGACCTTCGCGTCCTTGGGGGAAAACGCCAGGGAGCTGATCGCCGGTAGGGCTGCGCCGCGGCCACCACGGCTGGAAGGCGCGGTCGCCTGCTCTTCGCCGCCGGCCGCCGTCAGATCGGGACTCGCCTGCTCCCAATGCATGCCCTTGTCGCGCGTGGCCAGCAGATACTGCGTGGCCAGGTAAAACGTCTGCGGATCGAACGGCGAGAAGCCCATGGGCGGCGATCCGCTCTCGTGATATTTGGGCGTTCGCTCGAAAACGTGCTGCGTCTGCCCCGTAATCTTATTCACGCGCAGAATCGAGCCGTACCATCCGGTGGCGTAGAGATAATCCGGGTCGGCCGGATCGGCGACGATGCGCGCGGTTTCGAAGCCGTTGGTGGTGTACCAGTCGCGATACGTAATCTGGCCGTCGCGGCCGCCGATGGGAGTTGCCACCGTGCCGCTATCCTGCTGCGCCGCGTACAGGAAGAATGGAAAGCCGTGATCGGTGGTGACGTTATACATCTGGCCGGTGGGCTGGTTGAACCACGTGGTCCACGTGCGGCCGCCATCCATGCTGATTTCCGTCCCCTGGTCGACCGCGAGGATCATGTACCGGTCGTTGGCCGGGTCGATCCAGACGAAATTGAAGTCGGCGCCGCTCGGCGCGCCGGTATAGGAGCGCCACGTCTTGCCGGCGTCGGTGGATCGATAAAGCGAAGTCTGCGTGGCGAAGAGGATGTTGGCGTCGCGCGGATCGACGATCACGTCGTGGAACTGGCCGCCGCCGATCAAGCGAGGGTCGTCAGTGGCGCGCGCCCAATGCTCGCCGCCGTCATCGGAGCGGAACATGCCCTGCGCCACGTAGTCGTAGACGCGTTTGCCTCCCGTGCCCGGAGCCACTGCCAGCGCGATAGTGCCGAAATTGCCGCCGGGCAGGCCGGTGGGCGCGGTCTTGGTCCAGGTGATGCCTTCGTCGGTCGATCGGTAGATTTGCGAATCGGTCGCGGGAGTGGTTACCGCGGGAGCGCCGCGGCCGGGACCGCCGCGTCCGCCGCCTGCCGCGGGGCGTGTGCCGGCGTAAACGTTGGCCGGATTATCGGGGTCGAAGACCAGCCACACGCCGCCCACCTTCTCATCGGGCAGCACCGATTTCCACGTCTTGCCGCCATCGTCGGTGCGCATCACGCCGGTATCGCCCGCGGCCGCCATGACGAGATCGGGATTGCGCGGGTCGATGGCGATGGACGTGACGCCGTGGCCCTCCAGCGCGACCAGATCCCAATGCTCGCCGCCATCGGTGCTGCGATAAAGGCCGGCGGTACTGGGAGTGGTGGCGCCCACGTAGACCGTGTCGGGGCGCGATGGCGCCACTGCGACCGCCCCGATGCCGGTGAGACGGACGGAATCGCTGACGCATGTCCAGACCTGCCCGCCATCCACGGTTTTCCAGACGCCGCTGCCGGCGGTGCCCATGTAATAGACGCCTGGATCCCCGGGCACACCCGAGACCATCGTGGCCTTTCCGCCGCGGAATGGTCCGACCAGCCGCCAGCGCATTCCGGAGTAGAAACCAGGGTCCACCGGCTGCGCCCGGAGCGGGACGGGTAAAGAGAGCGCGGGCAAGGCGAGCAGAAATACGCGTAGGTTGATCATAGGCAGTGAGCTTCCGCGATTCTATCGCAAGGGGGCGGTATCCTACGATACATGGCGTACGAAGTGAAGCGGCGCAAGGCGATTCCGTTCGAGTTCGTACTGGATGCACTTTCGCCCCTGGAACCCCGGACCAATCCGATGTTCGGATGCCTCGCAATTTACGTGGGTCCCAAAATCGTAATGATCCTGCGCGACAAGGGCGGCGCGGATCCCGATAACGGCGTGTGGCTCGCGACCACGGCCGAACATCACGAAAGTCTGCGCGCCGAGTTTCCGTATATGCGATCGATCGCGGTGTTTGGGAACGCGGTCACCGGTTGGCAGGTGCTTCCGGCCGAGGCGCCCGATTTCGAGGAATCGGCGTTGCGCGCGTGCGAGTTGGTGATAGCGCGCGATCCGCGCATCGGCAAAGTGCCCAAATCGAAGAAGCGGAAAAGAGCATGAAGGAACCCGCGTTTATCCCTACGACTGACGCCTTGCGCGGCGTGGCGCGCGATCTGCGCTTTCATCCGAGCAGCGCCGCCAATCCGCAGCGCCTGACCGCGGCGCAGGTGGAGACCTTCAACCGCGACGGATATCTGAGCCATATCCGCATCTTCAGCGCGGAAGAGATCGCGGAGATCCGCCGCTACTTTGACCATCTCCTCGCGCGCACTCTGGCCGCCGGCGCCGACAGCTATTCCATCAGCACGGCGCACTTGAAGCACGCGCGCGTCTACGATCTGCTCACCGAACCACGCATCGTGGCGTATATGCAAGACCTCCTCGGCGAGAACGTCATCGGTTGGGGCTCGCACTTTTTCTGCAAGATGCCGGGCGATGGCAAGCGAGTCTCCTGGCACCAGGATGCCAGCTACTGGCCGCTCACGCCGTCGAAGGCGGTCACGGTCTGGCTGGCGATCGACGATGCCGATGTGGAGAACGCCTGCGTGCGCTTCATTCCCGGGTCGCACTGGCTCGGCCATCTGACGTACTCGCTGACCGAGAACGACGACAGCAACGTATTGAACCAGGTGGTGGACGTGGGCACGTTGAGCGCTCCGTTCGACAACCAGCTCAAGGCGGGCGAGATTTCCATCCATAGCGACCTGCTGGTGCATGGATCGGAAGCCAACTCGTCGCCGCGCCGGCGGTGCGGGCTGACGCTGCGCTATTGCCCCGCCGACGTGCGCGCGGAGTTGGGCTGGAACGCCAAAGGCGTGGTGGTCAGCGGGTGTGATCCGGCGGGACACTGGGCCAATCCCGCACGGCCGGATGCGGGCTGAATCGCTGCGATAATGAGGGGTATGGTTTTTGCCGTCCGCATGACTGCGTTGGGCTTGTTCTGCGCCGCGCTGGGCTTCGCTCAGAACGCCGGCACACCCACGCTTCCCAACGGACTCCAGGTCGACGTCAAGGCGCTGATGGTTCGCGGCGTGGAAGCCTACAACGCCGGAAATAACGAAGTCGCCGCGAAGATCTTCCACCAGGCCGCGGAGGCCGGCGACGTCGAGGCCATGATGTACCTCGGCGTGATGTACGGCACCGCGCGCGGGGTCGACCGCAACTACGGAGCCGCGCTCAATTGGTTCCTGAAGGCGGCGGAAGCCGGCAACGGTCAGGCGATGTGCAACGTGGGCATCCTGTATTACCAGGGCGTTGGACTGCCGAGAAACTACACCGAAGCGGCGCGGTGGTTCATCAAATCGGCCGTCACCGGCAATACCGAAGCGATGTTCAATGTCGGTGTGATGCTGCGCGACGGGCTCGGGATGCCGCTGAATTACCACGAAGCGATGAAGTGGTTTCTGAAGGCCGACGCCGGATACCCCTCCGCTACCAACGCCATCGGCGTGCTGTATCAGGAAGGCAAAGGCGTCGACCGGGATTATGCGGAGGCGATGACCTGGTACAAGAAAGCCGCCGACAAAGGGAACGCCACCGCGATGTATAACATCGGCGTGCTGTATGAGAACGGCTTCGGCGTGATGATGGACCCTGACAAGGCCATCGAGTGGTACAAAAAGGCGGCCGCCGGGAATAGCGACGACGCCAAGGCGGCGCTGAAGAGCCTGGAAGCGAAGAAGTGATGTGGGGCAGCCAATCGTGGCTGCAGCCGCCTTTCAGGCGGCCATACGTCGTCCCGCACGAAAGGCACCGCTCCCTTGCGGGCCTTGCGGTCGCGGCTCAGTAGGCGCTGGCGTTTCAACGCATAACTGATGAGCCGCGACCGCAAGGAAGCGGTGCTTTTTTGCGAGTCTCTCGAAATTGCCCGCCCACGCTCCCCCGCGATATGCTTTCATAAACGAAAGCGATGAGCAAGTTCCCGAGCATCTTTCTGTGCCTCGCGGCAGCCTCGGCCGCGGCGGCAGCGCCACTTCACTTGCAGTGCGAACGTCTCGATAACCCGTTGGGAATCGACTCGCCCGTTCCGCGCCTCTCCTGGCAGAACGACAGCACCGGGCGGAATTGGCGGCAACCCGCGTACCAGTTCCGCGTGTCGAGCACCCCCGGCGGCAAGCCCGATGTCTGGGACAGCGGAAAGCAGAATTCGCCGGAGTCCATCGACATTCCGTACGGCGGTCCGAAGCTCGAATCGCGCAAGCGTTACTACTGGACAGTGCGCGTGTGGGACGCGCACGGGAAGATGTCCGCGGCAGCAGCGCCGGCATGGTGGGAGATGGGCCTGCTCGCGCCCTCCGATTGGACCGCGAAGTGGATCGCCTGGAAGGATCAACTCGAGGAAGACCGCGCGGGTATGGCCTGGATTTCCTCGGGTCCGGTGGAGCCCGTGCCGCCGCTTCCGCGCGAGGCATCCACGTTCCGCTGCCAATTCAACGTCTCGGCCCCGCGCGATGTCGCCATCTTTGCGGCGTCCACCGGCGGCTTTCAGATCCGGGTGAACGGACGGCTCATCGCCTCGAAGCGCGACTGGAACACGTTCGACCGGCAGGATATCACCGGGGACGTTGCCAACGGTCCGAATACCGTCGAGATCACGATTCCCGCACAGGCGCCGGCGCCCGGCGGGCGCGGCCCTATTCCGCCGGCGCATAAGATCGCGGCGCTCGTCAAGATTGTCGATGCCGATGGCAAGATCGAGCGGTACGCCACAGGCGGCGGGTGGGAATCGCGGCTTGGGGACGGAGACTGGATGCCGGCGCAAGCGGTCGGAGACCTGGGGCCGCTTGCGCCCGTCCCCGGCAATTTGCCACAACCGGCGGCCCTGCTGCGGCATGAATTCGCCATCGCGAAACGGGTGCGTTCCGCGCGCCTCTACGTGACCGCGGCGGGAAGCTATCAGGCATTTATCAATGGCAAGCGCGTCGGCAACGACGTCCTCACGCCCGAATTCACCGACTATAAGAAGCGAATCCTGTATCAAACTTACGATGTGACCGCGCTGCTCGTGCCCGGCCGCAATGCGGTGGCAGCGATCCTCGGCGATGGCTGGGCGCTCAGCGCGCAACTCTGGAACGGCGTCCGCATGGCATTTCTTACGCCGCCGCCGCGATTGCTGGCGCAGTTGCGCATCGAGTATTCCGATGGCGCGCACGACGATGTGGTGAGCGATGGCGGGTGGAAAAGCGCGCAGTCCCCGATCTACCATGCGGAAATCTATGCCGGCGAAGTTTACGATGCGCGCCTCGAACAGCCTGGCTGGAATGCTTCCGGATTCCACGATGCGGCGTGGGCTCCCGCGCTGGTCGAAGCCGCGCCGCAAGGCTCGGTCGCCGCCGAGATGACGACGCCCGTCCGCGTGGTGGCCACGCTGAATCCCATCGGCGTGACGGCGATTGCCGGTGGGGCGTACATCGTCGACATGGGGCAGAATATGGTGGGATGGCCGGTGCTCAAGGTGAGCGGACCGGCCGGCACGCGTGTGCGCATGCGCACCGCGGAGATCCTGAATGCCGACGGCACGCTGTATCGCGACAACCTGCGCAACGCCGATGCTGCCGATACTTATGTGCTGCGCGGCGGCGGCATCGAGGTATACCGCCCGCACTTTACCTTTCACGGATTCCGCTATGTGGAACTTATGGGCTTTCCCGGAACGCCAACACAAGACTCCGTGGCGGGTGAAGTAGTCAGCAGCTTAAGCGGCGAACCTACGGCCACAGTTACCACTTCCAGTGACTTAGTAAATCGTTTTTGGAAGACCGGTATCTGGGGTCAGCGGGGGAATTTCCTCGCCATCCCCACCGACTGCCCGCAGCGCGACGAACGACAGGGGTGGACCGGAGACGCGGAAGTATTCTGGCGGACCGGCAGTTATAACTTCGATATCGCATCCTTCGGACGGCAGTGGATGCGCTCCGTGGTGGACGATCAGACCGCCGATGGCGTTTTCGCCAACACGGTTCCGGTGGTGGCTTCTCTCGGCGATGGCGCGCCGGGGTGGGGCGACGCCGGCGTGATCGTTCCCTGGACGGCCTGGATGCAATACGGCGACAAGGCGACCCTCGAGGAGAATTGGCCCGCCATGCAGCGCTGGATGGACTTCATCGAGAAGAACAATCCCAATTTCCTGCGCCGCAACCGGACCGGCGCGAATTTCGCCGATTGGCTGGCGCCTGGCAGCCAGACTCCCGTGGACCTCGTAGCGACGGCTTATTGGGCGCTGATCGCGCGCCAGATGGCCGACATCGCCGACGCGCTCGGGAAAGAGAGCGATGCCGGACGTTACCGCCAGCTTGAAACGCAGATTCGCGATGCTTTCGAGAAGCAGTGGGTCAAAGATGACGGCACCGTGGGTAGCGGAAGCCAGACAGGTTACGTACTGGCGCTCTATACGAACTTAGTGCCGGAGCCTCTGGTTTCGACCGCGGTCGACAAGTTAGTCTCTGACATCGAGGCGCATAACTGGCACCTGACCACCGGATTTCTGGGCACTCCATTCTTGCTGTTTACTCTGGCGGATCACGGCCGGACGGACGTAGCTTACCGCCTGCTGCTCAACGACACTTACCCCTCGTGGGGATATATGTTGTCGAAAGGCGCTACGACATGGTGGGAACGCTGGAACGGCGATACCGGCGATCCTTCCATGAATTCGTACAATCACTATGCTTTCGGCTCGGTAATGGCATGGGTATATCGCTATGTGGTGGGCATCGATACCACGCCGGCGAATCCGGGATTTCACGAGATTGTCATCCATCCGCGCCTTGACAGCCGCATGACTAAGGCTCGCGGAACCTACGATTCGCCGTACGGCAAGATCGTCACCGACTGGAGGGGCACGGCCGTCGGTCCGTTCTCTCTCGCCGTGACCATCCCCGCCAACACAACGGCGAAAGTCTATCTTCCGGCTGCCGGAAACGGCGCGCTTACGGAAGACGGCAAGCCGATCCAAGCTGCGAAAGACGGAGGCAGTAACGTAGTCGCGATCGGGTCGGGCTCATATACCTTCCAGTTGAAATGAGTTGCCAAGGCACCGCCCCTTGCAGTCGCGGGTCATCAAGCAGTGGTATAACAGTCCAATGTCCGAGAGCGCCCGTGACGACCTGGTGACCGTCATCGCTATAGCCGCCATCGCCTGCGTACTGCAGGATATCCTGCACGAAGGCTTGGGCCACGGCGCGACCGCATGGTTGAGCGGAGCGCATCGCGTAACTATGAGCACCGTGGCGTTGCAGAGCGACATCGATACCCGCCTCATATCGGCCAACGGAACTCTGGTGAATCTGCTGTTTGCGGGAATCTTCTGGCTGCTGCTACGGCGCGGTCGAGCGTACCGGCCGGCCACGCGTTATTTCATGGTTCTGGCGATGATGGGCAACCTCTTCACCGGCACCGGATATTTCCTCTTCTCCGGTGTGATGGATTTCGGCGATTGGGCGGCGGTAATTCGCGGGCTGGAACCGCATTGGGCATGGCGTGCCGGATTGATTGCGGTTGGAATCGCGTCTTACTGGGGCGCCATGATCGTGGTCGGCGCCGCCATGGCGCCGTTTCGACCGCGATTCCTGCGCCTATGCTACACCCCGTATTTCACGGACGGTATTCTGGCTGGCATCGGCGGATTGATGAATCCCCTCGGCCTTTTCTATGTGATCGCGTCCGCTCTGCCGTCCACGTTGGGCGCCAATGCCGGCCTGTTGAGCGTGCCGTTCCTCATCGACAAATGGAATCCCGCCGGAAAGGACGAGCCCGCCGGTCCCATCGCGCGCAGCCCGGCGTGGATCGCCGCCGGCGCGGCCGCGAGCCTGCTTTTCATCTTCATCCTGGGCCGCGGGCTCACCTTCGCGCGCTGATCGCTACTCGGTGGGCCTTGCCCGCACCACGAAATGCGCCCGCCGATTACGGCTCCAGCACGATTCGTTCGATTCCGTACATTGCGGCGACTCCTTACCGTAGCTGACGGGCGAAAAACCGGCGGCCGGCAAGCCCAACTGCGCCAGCGCGGCGATGGTCCGCGTGGCGCGGCGGTCGCCGAGCCCGATGTTGTATTCCGCCGAGCCGCGTTCGTCGCAATGGCCTTCCACCGTCACCTGGAGCTGCGGAAACTCGCGGAGGATTTCGCGCAGCAGTTCCGCGTCGCGGCCCAACGCGGCGGTGGCTTGCCCTGAAAGGTCGGATTGGTCGTAGGGGAAATAAATGTCTTCCATCTGGCCGTTCACGGCGCTGATCGCTACCGCTTCCGATCCCCACCGTCTTCCAGCGCCGAGGTCGCCCTCGTCACCGCGTGGGGGAGCAGTGTCGACATTGGCGGGCGGTGGCGGGCTGGGCGGAAGAGGCGTTACCTTCGTCTCCGGCGCGGCAGTCGCCGAGTCACGTAGAGGCGGCGTTGAATCCATGGGAACGATGGGCGTGCGGTCGATATGACTGCACCCGCACAATCCAGCAAGAGCGGCCAGCAGGCAGATATTCCTCATACCTCCATTGAAGCCGAAATCGCCCGCCAGATCGATACCCGACACTGGGTATTCTTGGCCGCTTCCCGCCGCCTTATGCTGAGAAGCATGGGCTGGAATATGCGCAGGATCCTCATCGCCTCGCTGGGCGGCCTGCTTCTGATGATCGCGGCCACCGGCGCCGCGGCACTGCTCGTCTTCCAGCGTCTGGAAGCCGCCGAGGCCGCGCAGCGGACGAGCCTGCTGGACCACAGCACCTGGATGCGGCGCGTGGAGAACGGCATCCTGCTTTCCGGGACGCTGGCGCGCGATTATTCCGCGGACCCCAACGGCGCGGAGGCGCCCGCCCTGCTCGCCAGGATTTCGCAGGTGGAGACCGAGACCCGCCGGGCCATGGCGCAATCGAGCGGGATCGAGGAGGAATTGCGCGGCGAAGTGGGAGCCTATTGGCAGGTTTTGGACTTCATGCTGGAGATGGCGCGCAAGCGAGCCTCACCCGGCGTCGACGCGTATTTCCGCCGCGAACTGGCGGAGCGCCGCGAGAGCATGCTGCAAGTGGCCGCCAAAATCGGGCGCGCGCTCGACAGCGAATGGCGGCAGGGAGAAGCGCGGCTGGCCGCTCTCTACCGCCGTTTGCGCTGGATTCTGGGCGCGGAAATGGCGTTAGTGGTGGGGTTGGGGCTGGTGCTTTCCGTGGGCGCTGCGCGCCGCCTGTTGCTGCTCGAAGGCGAGACGCGGTCGCTTTCGGCGCAGTTGCAACGGGCGCAGGAAGAGGAGCGGCGGTCCATCGCGCGCGAATTGCACGACGAGATCGGCCAGGCAATGTCGCGCATCGTTCTCGATGTGGGACGCGCCTCCAAACTCACCGAATCCCCCGCCGTGCGCCTGCAACTGGCCGCCATTTCGGAATCTGCCGAGCGCACCGTGGAAGCCGTCCGCCGCATTGCCCTTTCTCTGCGGCCCTCCATGCTCGACGATCTGGGTTTGGTGGCCGCGCTCGAATGGCAGGCGCGCGAAGTGGGCAATCGCACCGGCCTCGACGTGGAGGTTTGCGCGGAAGATTCCGCCGGCGAAATGCCGGACGCGCAACGCACATGCATCTATCGCGTGACGCAGGAGGCGTTGCAGAACTGCGTGCGGCACGCGGACGCGAGTTCGGTGCGGCTGGGGCTGACGAAGGGGGACAAATCGGTAACCTTGCGCGTGCAGGATAACGGCAAGGGCTTTCGCACGGCCCGCACGAGGGGCTTGGGATTGCTCGGCATGGAGGAGCGCGTGGCGCGGTTGGGCGGCCGCATGCGCCTGCGGTCGGAGGTCGGCCGCGGCACCACGTTGACCGTGGAGCTGCCGCTGTGAACCGTATTCGCGTGCTGCTGGCGGACGATCACGCCATTCTGCGCGCCGGTTTGCGCCTGCTGTTGGAACGCGAACCGGATTTCGTGGTGGTTGCGGAGGCCGGCGATGGCCGCGCCGCGGTGGAATCGCTGGCGCGCGAACCGGCGGATGTCGCGGTGATGGACGTCGCCATGCCGGGATTGAACGGCATTGAGGCCACCGCGCAGATCGCCCGCCAGTATCCCAAGACCGCGGTGATTATGCTGAGCATGCACAGCGATGAGGCCTATGTCCTGCGCTGCCTGCGCGCCGGAGCGCGCGGCTACATCCTCAAGGAATCGGCGGAGCACGAACTGATCGCCGCCATGCGCGCGGTGGTGGCGGGAAAATCGTACTTCAGTCCGAAAGTGAAGCGCCTGTTGCGCGAGGATCACGTGGCGCGGCTCGAGCGCTCGGGAAGCGCGGACCGGTTCGAGCTGCTGACGTCGCGCGAACGGGAAATCCTGCAATTGATCGCCGAAGGCAATAGCAATAAGGAAGTGGCCGCGCGCCTGTTTCTCAGCGTGTACACCGTGGAAACGCACCGCAAGAACATTCTGGAGAAGCTGCACCTGCACGGTCCGGCGGATCTGATTCTGTACGCCGTGCGCAAAGGGATGGTGGTGTAGCGCTATTCGGGTTTGTAAGCCACGGCGTCGATTTCCACCTTGGCGCCGGGCAGCGGCAGCGCGGCGACGGCGATGGTGGTTCGCGCCGGCTTCGCTGCGCCGAAAAACTCGGCGTAAACCTCATTCATGGCGGCGAAATCCTTGACGTCGGTGAGGAACACGCCGCACTTCACCACGTCCGACAGCGACGCGCCGCAGCCTTCCAGAATACGCTGGATGTTGCTGAGCACTTGTCGCGTCTCCGCTTTCACGTCGCCAACCACGCTTTGGTTCGTCACCGGGTCGACCGGAACCTGGCCGGAAACATAAATGAAGCTGCCGGCGCGAACCGCCGGAGAATATGGACCGCGCGGGGCGGCCACTCCCGGGGGAGAGAGTCGTTCGATCATGATCAGTGTCCTTCCGCTTCCAGAAATCGTTCCGCTTCGATGGCCGCCATGCATCCCGCCGCGGAAGCGGTGATGGCCTGGCGGTAAACCCGATCCTGCACGTCGCCGGCATGGAAAACGCCGGGAATATTGGTGCGCGCGCCGCCTTTCGAAATGATGTAGCCCTCCGCGTCGGTCTCGATCTGCCCCTTGAAAACTTTGGTATTCGGAATGTGTCCGATAGCCAGGAAGAAACCGTCCACATCCTGATTCCACGTTTCGCCGGTCTTCACGTTGCGCAGGCGGACGCCGGTCACGAGCTTGTCCGCGACGTTGTGGACCTCTTCCACCACCGTGTTGAGCAGGAACTTGATTTTAGGATTGTTACGCGCCCGGTCGAGCATGATCTTCGACGCGCGAAATTCCTCGCGCCGGTGCACCAGCGTGACTTCGCTGCCGAAGCGCGAGAGGAAATTGGCTTCTTCCATGGCGGAATCTCCGCCGCCGATCACCATGATCTTGCGGCCGCGATAAAAGAACCCGTCGCAGGTGGCGCAGGAGCTGACGCCATGTCCGATCAGCTTCTGTTCCGATTCGATGCCGAGCCAGCGCGCCGACGCGCCGGACGCCACAATCAGGGTGCGGGTTTCCAGCCATTCGCCCTCGACGTTCAAGCGGAACGGCCGGCGGGAAAGATCGGTATCGATCACCGAGCCGGGAACGAATTCGGCGCCGAAATGCCGCGCCTGCACTCTCATGTTTTCCACCAGGTCCGGCCCGTTAATTCCTTCGGGAAATCCCGGGAAATTTTCCACCAGCGTGGTGAGAGAAAGCTGACCGCCGGCTTCGTGGCCGCCAATCACCAGCGGCTTCAGATTAGCGCGTGCCGCATAGATGGCCGCGGTGTTACCGGCGCAGCCGGAACCAATAATCACAACGTCTCGCATGGGAAATGATCAGAGTAACACGGAGATCCGCTTTTGGAGATGCGGGTGGTAAAGTCTAAGTTGCAGGATTCCTGCACAGAAAGGCACCGCTTGCTTGCGCGCACGGCTCAGTAGCTTAATAGAAGAAATCCAGCAATCGCCGCAGCAGACCCCGCGATTCCTCGCGAGGCTCTTTCTCAGCCTGCGGAATGTCGGCATACGCCTCCGCCAATTCCAGCAGACACTCGATCGCGTTCGTGCGTTCGGCCCGCGAGAGCGCCGACGAGTAGCGATCCTGCGGCGTCGTTTGGCCCAACGTTAAGCGCATCAGTCCCGTCCACGGATCGCGCAGACCGTGGCGGAAGCTCAGGCCGCGGGCGCGCGGGATCAAGGCGGCGAGACTGGCGCGCGCGGCATCGTACGCCGCCTGCTGCTCGACGAGATCGCTGGGAGTCTTCCCTCTCGGGTCGGGAAGCCGGTAGTATTTGCGATACGCGGTCTCCCAATCGTCCACCGCGCGAAAATAACACGTCGCCAGGGGTCTACGCAACGCCCCCAGTCAGCCGCGAGACCTCCACTACTACGTCTTCCAGCAGGGGCGCTCAGTGGGCGAAGGGGACCTCGGAAATCCCGACCGCCTGGAAGTCAAAGTGACTCTCGGAGACGGCACGATCTACATTGCTGTTGGCGCCGCGCAAATCACCGCACGGTTGGAGCCCAAATACCTGCGCTACCTCTACATCCTAGCGTGGGCCGACGGCATCATGCCGTTCCACGTACCGATCGAGGTGAAGCCAAGTCTGAGACCCGCGCCCGGCACAACGCAAAGCGCGGCCACCTCGCCGTGATATCGTGGTGACGCGCCAAAGGGTGGCGCACACCATGAGCCATCGGACACAGCCGCCGCCGTCGCTCTCTGACGCGATCGCGGCCGCCAGCACCGCGCTGGCCGCATACGCGCCGCGCAGCAGAGCAGCAGGACACCACCGAGGCGGAACCAGTGCGCGCTCACCGCGGCACCACGTGGTTGCTGCCCTGACTGCGCGTCGGCCCCGTGGGCCCGGCTGCAAGGGCAGCCCTTTGCGCTGCGGCGGGCGGTGCGCGGCGCGAATCGACGCTGACCCGGGGGCGCGGCCAATACAGAGGACAACACACACGCCCTGATGCAAAATGCAGATGCTGCGTTGGAGCAGTGGCGCGGTGACATGGCGTGACATGGCGACGTGAACTTAAATGCGGAACTATATTGGAATCAAATGGATGGATGGTAGCGCTAACGGGAATCGAACGTGCTAACTGCCAGTTCAACTCGGTCCACTTGCGTCTAAGTAGTTGTGTTTTCGATCCAGTTGCTATTCGGGGATGCTCCGAAACACCGCCGGACCGCCGACGTCACAGCGCAGTCACAGCGCAGTCTTTGGGCCGAGGGGCGCGGGGCGAGGCCGCTATCCTCGAACGAATCTTCGTGGATGGATTCTGGAGGCACAGGATGGAACAGTTGATCGAGGCGTGTTGCGCGCATTTGAGACTGGCAAGGTGACTGTCGGGAGCCGATTCGGGCCCTTGCGGCATTTCCCGCGGCTGCGGGGACGGCAGTCGGTCAGCTAGGGAGAATTAGGGTTGAGCCTGCTCCACTGTAAGCCAATCGCCAGCCCGGAGACCGCCGGGTTGTCTAGCCGAGCATACGAGGGCTAGCTTTCTAGCGACGCATGCAAACTCAGGACTGAAATCCCGCTTAGCCACCTCGTTCCGCCTGCAGTCCATAGCAGAAGCAAGCCTCGAGTTGTGGATGCCCTCCTCAGCCCCTCACGACTTACATCAATGCCGGCGGATCGTGGCGGACTATCCGATGGGCCGTGAGACTGAATTCGGTTTCGGCGTTTCGTCAGTGGATCAGCCCATCGCGAAGCGCGCGCGCCACTGCCTCCGTCCGCGAATGTACGTGCAGCTTCTCGTAAATCGAGCGGAGGTGAAAATTAACTGTATGGGCGCTGATTCCCATCTCCGCAGCCGCAGTCTTATTCTGATGGCCCTCCATCATCAGCTTTAACAGGCGCAATTCCTGAGGGGACAGGCCTGACGGCGCTTGTGCGGGGGCGTGCGACTGTCGAAACAACTCCACCACGCGTGTGGCTACCTCCGGCGATATTACGGCGCCGCCTTCGGCAATTTCCTTCACCGCCTCCAACAGGCGGGCGGGCGATGATTTCTTCAGCAAATATCCGCAAGCTCCTGCGCAGATCGCCCGGAAGATCCGGTCGTCGTCCTTGAACACCGTGAGCACCACCGCCGCGATCGAAGGAAAGCGCTCCCGCAGGATGCGCACTCCGTCGATGCCATTGATCCCCGGCAGTCCGATATCGACGAGCGCCACGCGCGGCGGGTCGACCCCGATCGCCTCCAGCGCTTCCTCCATCGAGCCGTAGACATGCCTGCACTCAAAGGGCGCGGTATTGTTGATCAGAAAGGACAGTCCTTCCCGCAGTTCCTTTTCGTCCTCGATGATCGCCACACCGATCAACGGCCCCGCAGATTGTTTTTCGGCCACGAATGCCGCCCGTCGAGTCCTCAGTGTAATGCACAGCGGGCCGCCCACCACCCTACTCGAACAGGTAGCGGCGGCTCAGGTGCGATACGCAGCAAAGAGGCTGCGCCGCAGGGGAAGCCTCATGGACACGGTGCATCCCTTGCCCGGCTCGGAAACGATCCGGATGCTTCCTCCCAGGGTCTCAGCCCGCCGCCGCATTCCCGGGATTCCATTGCCGCCTCTGTATCCCGGCGACATTTCCGCAAGCTGCACTCCCCTGCCGTTGTCGGCGACAGTGAGCAGAATCTCGCGCTCCACAACTTTTAGTTCGGCCTTGACCGCGGTACATGCGGAATGGCGCGAGGCGTTGTGGATGCACTCCTTGAACATCAGAAACAAATGCCTCCGCGCCTGGAGGCTCAGTTGTTGCCCGCTCTGACCCGCCGGGGGAGCTCGCAACTCGAAGTCGATGCGCTGGCCGCCGAGCAGATCGAGAGCGAATTCCCGCATCCTGCTGACCAGGGAATCCAGGCCATCCGGCACGGCGCGGATGGACCAGACGATGTCGCTCAGGGAGTCCACGAGTTCACGCGCCAACACCGCTACGCGCTCCAGGGATTCCTGGGTCCGCCGGTTCTCTCCGCCGACACCCGCCCTGGCGACTTCGCTGAGCACCGCAATGTGGGACAGGCTGGAGCCGATGTCATCGTGCAGATCGGTGGCGATGGCGGTTCGCATGCGTTCGAGATTCACCATCTGGGTCACGCGGTAGCGGTGGGCCGCAAAAACCAGCCCCGCCGCCAGCGCCACCGCCAGGCTCTCAAACCACCATCGCCTCCATAACGGCGGCAGCACCGTAAAATCGATCCCCGCGGGCGACGAACTTTCGACGCCCTCGCTGGTCACCGCCTTCACGAGAAAGCGATACGTCCCGCTGGCGAGAGCGGCATAGTTCACGGTGAGCTGGCTGCGCGGCGGACTCCAGTCGGGATCCGCGCCTTCGAGCCGGTACGAATAGCGGAGGACGTCTCCCGGCTCATAGTCGAGACCAACGAATTCGACTTGAAGCTGGTTCTGCGACGGGTTCAGTTCCAGCCGCGAGACGCGTGTCTCACCCACTGTCGATGTCGCGTAAGGCGTGCCGCCGATTCGCAGATCGGTGATGAAAACCCGCGGATTGACCGGCGGACGATCGTCCCTGGGAATCAGCCTCGACAGACCCTGCTTGGTGGCGAACCAGAGCGAGCCCGAGCGGTCGCGAACCGCCGCCGTGCATTCTCCATGCGCCAGGCCGCTGGAAAAGTGCCGGATGTAGCCGGTCCTGGGGTCCAGGCGATCCACACCTTTGGTGGTGCCGGCGTAAATGCGTCCCTGACGGTCTTCCACGATGCAGTTGACGGTGTCGCTCGCCATCCCACGGGCCGTGTCATAGATCTCTATCCGCAGGCGCTCGTCCGCGGTGTTCATCACGCGGCCCAGGCCGCCGTCCGATCCGATCCACAGCCCGGCCTCGCCGGCCAGAAGCGCTGAGACCGGTCCTCCCGGCATGCCGTCCCTCTGTTGGAAGTGCTGGAAGCTGTGGCCGTCGTAACGATACAAACCGCCCTTGTTCAGCCCCATCCATATGTTTCCCTGCCGGTCTTCGGCAAAGGCGCTCACAAGATCGTCGGCAGCCCCGCCGGGAGTTCTTGGAGCCGGGAATCGGAAAACGCTGTCCGTCCGCGGGTCCCAGCGTATCAACTCGTCGCCCCGGGAGGATTGGGCCGACGCCCAGATGCCGCCCTTGGAGTCCTCGAATACGCGGAAGACCTCATCATCGCGCGAATAACAGATTCGCGGATTGCGGCCGCCCAGCTCAGCCGCCTTCATGGCTGGATAGCGGCACAGTCCGTCCTTGGTTGCCGCCCACCATTCGCCGGTACCGCCTTGCAGCAGAACTTGGTTCCATCCCCAACCGGCGCGGTCGCCATAAGGTCTCGGAGTCACACCGTGGAACCGCACACCATCGAAGATTTCGAGCGAACGATTCCGCTGGTCCCCTGCGCCCGAAGTCACGGCCAGGAGTTCTCCGGCCTGGTCCTCAAACGCCGAAAACACGCGGTCCGTTTCGAGACCGTCCAGTTCGCGATACGTGGTGAATCCGAGGCGATCGATTCTCATCACGCCGGCGCCCTCGGTTCCAGCCCAGATGTTCCCGGCCTGATCTTCGGCCAGCGCGGTAATTTGCCGGTCGCTCAATCCCTGGGCACGGGTCAGGTTTTGGAGAACCACCGGTTCGCCGGCTCCCAATCTGAGCCGGCTGATTCCCTGGGTTGTGCCCACCCAGAGGGTTCCGTCGGACGCTTCCGCCAGCGCCTTCACGTCCCAGCCAACCAGGCCGGACTTGTCTGTAAAAATCTTCTCTATGCCCCAACTGCCGGTCGCGCCCCGGCTGATCAATGCCAGCCCGCCGCGAAGCGCCGCCCACAATCTCCCCTGGGAGTCCATCAACAACATCTCGACCCAATATCCCGGCAAGCCTTCCTTCACGTGAAAGGTCTGCACGACTCCGCTCTCTCCCAGCCGGTAAATACCCCCGGTCGTGCCGATCCACAACTCGCCGCCCGGATCCTCCACAATACTGGCAATTATCACTCTCGGCGGCAGAGGCAGTTCCCTGCGGCGAAAGCCGCTCGTAGCGTTCCATTCGAACAGGCTCCGCGGCGTTGCGCACCAGATCTTGCCGCTCCGCGACTCGTGCAGAGCCGTCACGGAGTTTTGCGCGGCGCTCTGCGGGGTTGGGGGCTCCGGCGCGTAGGTGGCAAATCGGGCGCCCTGCCCGGGGGGGCCGGTGGGGTTGACGACGCGTGAAATGCCACGCGCCGTTCCCACAAGATACTCACCGGTACGCGTTTCGACCAGCGTTGATACCACGCGGTGGGCTAACCCTTCTCTCACGCCGTAACTGACGAAATGGTACCCGTCAAACCGCGACAGGCCCTCCGGAGTGCAGAACCACAGGAACCCGCGAGAATCCGGGACGATGCAGTCCACGTGGTCCGCCGCCAGGCCGTCGGCGGTGGTGTAGGTCCGGATCGGCAGCAGCTCGCTCTTCAAGAGAGAGGGAAAAGCGCTCAACAGAATCAGAATCGCCCGCCATCCCATGTGGCCTCCGGTATCCGTACATTTTGAACCCTTTAATCCCGCGCCGCAAGGCGCCGCACGGACCTACTCGAACAAGTGGGTTGTGGCGATGAAGGGGAGCGGCTTATGATTGCCCGTGATTCGGAAAAGTGGGGGATGCCGTCTCGGATATATAGCGCCGGTCAGGTGGTGGGGTATTCATATACCTCCGATGGCGCCTGTGTGACATGGACGATCCACGGCGTCCTTTGGCAGAATGCGAGAACCACGGATCTCGGATTTTCGCCGACGGGGACCACTGTCAGCACCGCCTTCGTTACCAAGCACTTGAAGGTGGCATTCGCGAACGCGATCATCCTGGATGCTGGAGTCTCTGTGAAATGACTTCGAATCCTGAAAATCTTTTCGCTTCGGTATTGGCAGCGGCGGCCGCGACGGGGATGTTGTTTGCACAGGCGCTGCCTCGCACGACTGATCCAGCGGCTCCCAATCAGGCGGTGAGAGTGCAATGGGACGTGAGCCGTCTGAGGGCTTTGCTGAGTCTGTCCACGGACCAACAACAGCAAGCGGCCAGGATCTACTCGAATGCGGCTATGGCGAATGCCGCGGTTGCCGCGAGCCTGAGGGCCGCCCGTGCGAGCCTGGCCTCGGCAACCAAAGCCAACGATACGTTCACCATTACTCAGGCTTCGAATACCATCGGCAAGCTGAGATCGCAGCTCGCCACCAACAATGCTCAAGCTCAAGCGGCGTTCGTCAAGATACTCACGCCGGAGCAGGAGACCAGGTATCGGCAATTGGCGAGCCGGACCCGCGATCGGTCCCGTGGCCGGCCCGCGGGCGGGCATTTCGCCACCGACAGCTCCGGCCCGGGCAGTCCGCCGGCCACTCCCGCGGTGCCTCAGGGCAACTACACCATCAGCGACTTAGGAGTATTGGGCTTTCGAGGAGACACGGACAGCGCGGCCGTGGCCATTAATAATTCCGGCATTGTGATCGGTGTTTCAGGTGTTTACGATTACTCGGTGAATGGGTACGATAACCAAGACGCCTTCATTTGGACGCCCAGTCCCACCGACCCAACGACCGGCACGATGAGTTATCTCAGTGGACTCCCTGGAAACACTTGCATCATACAGCCATACCTGGATCCTTACACCGGTGTGTTGCAGCCTGGGGGTCCCACCACCTTTCCCACTGTAGCCATGGGTATCAATAGCTCCGGCCAGGTGGTGGGCTATTCCTGGGCAGCGAGCGATGGCATCTGTAATGACGGAACAAATCACGGTTTTATTTACTCTAGCGGCTCGTATCAGGACCTGGGTCTTCCTCCGGGGTACTCGCTGATACCCGCTATCGACAGCCATCTCCGAGTGCCCAACGTCGAAAGCGAGGCCACGAACATCAATGACGCGGGACAGGTTATCGGATGGGCATTCGACTCATACCACGCCCTTTCTGGCGCGTGGTTGTACGACGGGAGTTATCACATCATCGGCAGCCTTCCCGGTCAAGGTGCTCCCTACCTGGCGGCGATCAACAACCAAGAAACAATGGTCGGGGAGACCGAGGTTTATGCGTTCGCTCACACGGGTACCGGGCCAATCCTGCCCAGCGACGTGCTAAACCCCCTGGGGGGCACCACCTCACCGACCGACATCAATAATTCCGGAATGATCGTTGGCGTGTATGCAACCGCCTCGGGGGGTACCCACGGTTTTCTTCGCGACCAGTCAGGGAACATGAATGATTTGGGGGGACTCTCGACGGATACTTGGGACACCGAGGCCGCCGGCATCAACAACGCCGCGCACGACGTTGTAGGCAGTGCGGAATTAGATGAAAACGCCCCCGACTACTTTGCGGAGGAGTATCACGCGATAATCTGGCCGAGCGGCGGCCCGGCCGCAGACCTCAATTTGCTCCTCGATCCATCCTTAGTCGTTTCCGAGTCTTGCCCCTTGTGCTGGGAGCTAATCGGGGCGAATGCCATCAATGACCGCGGACAGATCGTCGGACTCGGATCGTATCAGGGCCACTTCCATGCGTTTCTGTTAACCCCAAAGTGTATTAACGACGGCGGTGACACGGATGGCGACGGCCTTTGCGACAATTGGGAGAAATACGGCTACACCGATGCGAAAACAGGCCTATTTGTGAACCTGCCGGCCATGGGCGCCGACCCCATGCACAAAGATATTTTCGTTCAGGCAGACTACATGGTGGATTCCAGTCCCGGAACATGTGGTTACCTGGTTGGTTGCACTTTTGGCCATACCCATAAGCCAAATCCGGCCGCCATGGCCTTGCTTATCGCGGCGTTCGCGAACGCACCGGTAGAAAATCCGGACGGAACCACGGGCATTGATCTTCACGTCGACTGCGGCTCGGATTGCATCATGAATCCCCTAACCGGAGAGACCTGGGGCGATCTATCCAAGGCGCAAGCCATAAATCCTGAGATTCCTGTTCTGGGTGGGCCGATGGGAGGCTGCGTGCCTGGATCCGATACGGGTTGCGCTTACGACTGGACGGATTTCAACGACATCATGATGATAACCTTCCCGCCAGAGCGCGCCCCGATTTTCCACTACATGATTTTCGCCCACTCTCTGGGAATTTATAACGACCAAGGAAACCTGACCAACACCAGCGGCTCATCCCAAATGACGCCGTCCAACAGTTTCGTTGTGGCCCTGGCGTACTACCCCGGCCAGGTTGGCACCAGTCTTCAGCAGGCGGGCACCTTTATGCATGAGCTCGGCCACAATCTGGGACTTCACCACGGAGGAATGGACAACGTTAATTTCAAGCCCAATTATCTGAGCGCGATGAACTACCTGTTCCAGATGAGCGGACTCTATGTTGGCGGTATCGGCGGAACCATCGACTATTCACGCTTCTCCTTCATCCCGCGGTTGAACGAGAATGCGCTCAATGATGCAGTCGGCCTGCAGGGCGGCCCGCTCATCGCAAATTACGGAACGGCCTATTATTGCCCCAACGGCAACACTTCAAACGATCCCCTCCTGAACATCGGAGAGCGATTCGTGTTGAACGCGAATGGTCCGATTGACTGGAAATGTGACGGCAATCCGATGGAAACAGGCGTTCAGGCGGACATTAACGCGCAATATACGTATGTGAACGACAAACCCATTGCCGTCTATCAGAGCCTTGACAGCTCTGAAGACTGGTCTCACCTGATCTATGCCGGTGGGGGGATTGGCGCCGCGGGCGTGAGCGCCGGTTCGCTGACTGGCGCCTCTGACTTCGAATATGGAGTGCCCGTGAATCCTTCGACGCCCTACCAGGCGCAGATGGTTAGCCCTGGGTTCGCTCAGGTTCTTCCGGGCGGCAGCCTGAACCTGACCTACACGATTACCAACACCGGACTTCAGCAGGACACCTATAGCCTCACACCGGTGACGCAATATGCCTGGTGGAACACTGCGAGCGTGCCGGGCGCCGTGACTCTGGCGAGCGGCGCCAGCCAACAAATCACAATTCCTGTAACGGTCCCCTCAAGTTTCGGGTGCGGGAGCCCCGTCAGAATCAAGGCCATATTCACGCTGCAGGCGGTGAGCCAGACGCAGCCTTCCGTGACGGACAGCGGCGTCGCGGAATTGGATCTGTCGCCATCCGCGGCCGTGCCCGCTGTGACCGGGCTGACGCAGGCCGCAGCGCAAGCAGCGATCCTGGGTGCGGGCCTGGCGGTCGGAACGGTGACCGTGCAATCTTCCGCGACCGTGCCTGCGGGCACGGTCATCTCCCAATCTCCGGCCGCCTGCGGAGCGGCGGCAGCCGGTTCGCCGGTTTCCCTAACCGTGTCTTCCGGTACTCCGCCCATGGACACGGTGCCCAGTATCGTCGGTCAAACCCAGGCTGCGGCGGGTGTCATCCTCAGCGTGGCGGGGCTCGCGGTTGGCGCGATTACTTCCGCGATGTCTTCGACCGTGCCCCAATTCAATGTCATATCGCAAGATCCGGCGGCGGGCACTCTGGTGCCTCCGGACTCTGTCGTCAACTTTGTCATCTCTTCGGGATCGGTGCAGTCTTATCAGGTACCGGATCTTACCGGCCTGACGCAGACACAAGCTACTTCCGCCCTCACCGGAGCAGGGCTTACTCTTGGTACAGCGACCCCGGTGTTGTCTCCGACAGCATTTGCGTTCTCCGTCGTATCGCAAAATCCCACGGCCGGCTCGCAAGTTTCAGCAGGCACTCCAGTGAACGTCCAGTTCTCAGCGGGGTCGCATCTGATTCAGGTGCCAAATGTAGTCGGGGAGGTGGAGGACTTTGCTTTGCAAGACATCCTTGCGGCGGAATTCGAAGTCGCGGTGAGCAGGCAGACCTCCACAACGGTACCGGACGGCTATGTCATCTCGCAGGATCCCGCAGGCAGCGCTTCAGCTTTGCTTAGCTCGCCCGTCAACCTGGTTGTCTCCTCGGGCGGGCCAGTGATCGCAGCGGTGCCGAGTGTAAACGTCACGCTCGGAGGGATCCAGTACCTTGACGAAACTGCTCTCTTCCAAGCCGGTTTCGCTATCGGGTCGGTCACTACGCAGCCCTCGCCCTCGGCGTTGGTGTCGAATCGCGCTGCTCTGTCGCAGAATCCGGCGCCGGGTACCTTGGCTGCGTGGGACACTTCGGTCAGCATGGTTAAAGCTTGGGGCGATCTGGTGAGGGTGACAATACCGAACGTAATCGGTATGACGCTGCAGGCGGCAACCGCCGCCATCAGCAACGCGCCACTACCTCCAGCTCTCCAGGGCGATTCCTGGACTTACTCGTTCACAACCCAGTCCTCGGCGACGGTTCCGGCGGGCGATGTCATTTCGCAGAATCCGCCGGCCGGCCCGGCAACTATTGAGGCGGATCCCGGGCAGTTTAATACGGTGTTTGCCCCGGTGGCTCTTGTCGTTTCCTCCGGGCCGCTTGTGGTACCGAGCTATAGCTATTTGAGCCAATTCGGCGAAGCAGGCAACCAACAAGGTCAATTCCAGGCAGCCATCGGCCTGGCAATTGATCCGGTCAGCCGCGACATCGTCGTAAGCGACAGCCATGGGCGCGTGCAAATATTCGATGCCAACGGTGGCTTCCGGAGTTACTTCGGCGGACAGGGCGCCACCACTGCCGGCCCCGGCGCCGACTGGGCGAACCGCTTTCCCGGAGATGGCACGGGCGACGGGCTGTTTATCGGCAGAGCTGATGCCATCGCAATCGATCCGATCAACCACAACATCGTGGTAGTCGATGAACTCGGTTCGCGCGTGATGATCTTCAATTCAGCGGGGCAGTTCCAAAGCGTGTTCGGCTCGCGCGGAACCGCTCCAGGCCAGTTCTCGTTCGATTACATTTACCCTACCGGCGTGGCGATTGATCCAACCAGCGAGAACATCGTCGTGGCAGACAATGGAAATAGTCGGGTGCAGATTTTCAATTCAGCAGGTGTCTACCTGAGCCAGTTTGGCACGTTACTCAACCAAAATAGCCAGTTTAGTGGTGAGCCCAGCGGCGTCGCCATCGATCCGGTCAGTCACAACATCGTCGTGGCGGACTTGTTAGACGCCTGCCTCCAGATTTTCAATTCGGATGGCGTCTATCTGAGCCGGTTTGGCACATACGGTAGCGGTAATGGCCAGTTTGATGAGCCCCTCGCCGTCGCCATCGATCCGGTTAGTCGCAACATCGTCGTGACGGATCGTGGAAGTGTGAATTCCGCAAGTGCCTACGGCATAAACCAACGGGTACAGATTTTCGATTCAACCGGCGTCTTCCTGAGCCAGTTCGGCGGAGCTGGCGGCGGCAATGGCCAGTTTGGCGCCGTGGGCTACTCGGGCCCCCTGGGGATCGCCATAGACCCGGTTAGCCACAACATCCTCGTGACTGACAACAGCCCCGATAACCTTGTGCAGAGTCGCGTGGAGATTTTTGCGCTTCCGGGCGGTGCGACGACAACGGCCGTGGTTGCGTCCCTGAATCCGGCCACTGTCGGCCAGTATGTCACCTTTACTGCAACTGTGATCGGCAGCAGCCCAACCGGCACGGTCCAGTTCATGGATGGCTCCTCCAGTCTGGGCGCCCCGGTTGTCCTGACGGGGAAAGCAGCGGCCCTGACGCTTTCCACTTTGTCCGCCGGCACGCACTCGATTACGGCGGTTTACAGCGGAGACGGTTCCAACTCCGCCAGCACGTCCGCCGTGCTCAGTGAAGTGGTGAACCTCAATGCAATGACACCGACGATCGCTTCGTCCCTCAATCCCGCCACCGCAGGCCAGAGCGTAACATTTACTTCCACTGTGCCCGGGAACAGCCCCACCGGCACAGTCCAGTTCATGGATGGCGACATCGGCTTGGGCGCCCCGGTGGCCCTGGCAGGCGGCGCAGCGAGTCTGCCGTTCTCCCAGCTATTCGTCGGCACGCACGCGATCACCGCGGTCTACAGCGGAGACAGTTCCAATGCCGCGGGCGCCTCCCCAATTCTGAACGAAGTTGTCTCGGCGGCGGTAACCGCACCGGTCGTGACCGCTCCCGCACCCGTTACCATACCCGCAACGCAGGCGGCGGGCGCAACCAGCAGCGCTTCGCCGGCGCTGGCTGCCTTCCTGGCGGGCGCTACCGCAGTCGAGAACATTTCTCCTCCACCGGTACAGATGCCTCGGCAAATAGGTGGCGTGCCGGTCAGCAACACGACACTGTTCCCGGTGGGCACTACCACGGTCACGTTTATCTTCAAGGATTCCAACGGGAACGTTGGCAGGGCGACTTCCACGGTTACCGTTGTCTTTGGAACTCCGAGCATCACGGGCTCCACGGTCGGAGTCGGGACCGATCCTTCCGGCGCGATTTACGTGAATGTCGTGCTGACCAACACAGGAACGGGAAATGCGCGCAATTTGAACATCAGTACCCTGACGCTCGGCACGCTCTCCGGAACGGGAACTGTCACCTACAACACCCAGTTGTCTCCGGCCGTGCCGATGCTCGTCATCACCAACCTCGATGTGGGCAATAAGGTGGCAGTGCGCTTGTATTTCAATGTTCCGAGCACGGCGACGCTGATATCTATCACCGAGAGCGGACCGGTTCAAGACGTGCTGGGGAACAATTACAATTACTCGACAGCGGAGACCGTGAGTAGAAATGGAAATAGGTGCGACGTCAACCAGGACGGAGTGGTGAACGTGCTGGACGGGCAGATGATGGTCAATGAAGCTTTGGGCCTAGTACCGCCTAACAGCGACCTGGATCAGGACGGAGTCGTTAACGTTGTGGATATCCAGATCGTACTGAACGCGGCGATGAATTTGGGCTGCTCGGCGCAATAATGGCAGGACCCGCCCTCCTGCGAGCTGGTTATACGATGAGGGGACCCATGCAGGCCGAGCGCTGTAGCGTCTGGCGATGCGCTTCAATTGAAGGGTAATCAGAAACCGCCCGAAAAAGTGGCTTCTCGTACACTGGCGCCAAACGCCCGAGGGAGACCGCAAACAAGCTGTCCCGCAACCTGCGGGTCGGCTACGGTGTTTGCGGCCCTGGGCGCACACTATTGGATCGGTCCCTTTGGCTGAACGGGGAACGCTTTCTCGGCCTCCATCGCCATCCCCTCGATCACCAGCCGGGCGACGTCCAGCCAGAATTTCCCGACCGGCATGTCGGCGTACTTCTTGCGCGTGTAATCCATTCCCTGGCCATGGACGTACGCAACGTACGCCGCCGAGAGGTATCGCGCCACTTGCAGCTCGCGTTCTGGATCCGGTTGCCGTTCCATATCGGTCCTTAGTTTACGCCAGTGGATTCCTCGCGGCGCGCTCCCTGCATGATGTCATCCCAAACCTGGGCGGCGGCCTGGTCCTTGCCGCGGATCGCGTGGCTGTAGATGTCGGCAGTCGTTCGCACGGAGGAGTGTCCGAGGCGCTCGGAGACGGTCGCGAGGTCCACTCCTTTTTCGAGCAGGAGGCTCGCGTGGCTGTGTCGGAGGACGTGGAGGGATGCCCCCTCGGTGGAGGTCGACTCTTTGGGAGTTGCGGGTATGCCCGCAAAGGACAGCGCCGCCGCATTCCAGGCATACGATACTCGATCTCACCCCGCCGCGTGAAGGACAATATTCGACGTGGAATCACGCGGATGGAAATCGCTCACGACGATTCGCGGCTCGGCCATCGTGTTTCGGCGTTTTCAAGCAGCTTAAGAGTCGATCCGGTACTGAAGAATTCGTATCCGCGAGTCGGCGACTTTACGCTCGACTGGATTGTTTCCGAGTGGCCGACTCATACGGCCGGATTTGACTTTCCGAAGTCGGCGAGCGTCACCGCACGAGCGTACGAGCGAACGATACCAAACGATCGGGATGCTATAAACGAGGGATGGCTCTGCTGCGCAAGTATGTCTTTCTCGCCGTTTTGGCTCTGGCGGCGCAGGGACGGCCCCAGGTTTTTCGCATCACCCCTGTGCGGCCCGTCG
>Ga0181538_10000681_pt1 | contig 40366 bp, 36 predicted proteins | sample PEATcosm2014_Bin_40_FD_119773 | JGI IMG/M metagenome (GOLD analysis project Ga0181538, IMG submission 119773) | Peatland microbial communities from MTU Mesocosm Facility, Houghton, MI, USA - PEATcosm2014_Bin23_30_metaG | ecosystem: Environmental > Terrestrial > Soil > Wetlands > Peat | place... | reverse complement strand
GTAGGGCTTGGGCATGAGGCGCACGCCGTAGCCGAGGCGGATCCGCTCGGTGCGCGCCGCGATGGCGCCATACAGGACCTCGGGGTTCGAGCAGTGCGAGTACTCCTGCAGGAAGTGGTGCTCCACGGTCCAGAAGGCGTGCCAGCCGAAGCGGTCGCCGGCGATCGCCTGCTCCAGGGTGTGCCGGTAGGCGACCAGCTCGCTGTCCTCCCCCCAGGGCCGCGGGACGGGGATCTCGTAGAACAGCGCGAACTTCATGGTCTGGGCTCCCCCGTGGCCCCGGGTCCGTCCCGGGCTAGAACAGTGCACTGCTCCTATCAGCCCGGGTCGGCCGGGCGCAACCAAGCTCTGGAGGTGCCATGCGTGGACTGGGCGGTCGGACCTACATCGTCACCGGCGCGGCGTCGGGCATCGGCCGTGCCACGGCCGCCCGGCTTCTCGACGAGGGCGCGCTCGTGATGGGAGCCGACCTCGTCGTGCCGCCCGACGACGTCGCGGAGGACAAGGACGAATCGGGTCGGTGGGCCTTCACCCACGTCGACGTCACGGACGAGGACTCGGTGGCCGCGCTGGTGCGCTCGGCCGTCGAGTTCGGCGGGAGCGTCGACGGGCTGCTGCACGCGGCGGGGGTGGCAGGCGGCGGGCCGGTCCACATGTTGCCGGCCGAGGAGTGGGCCCGCGTGATCGCTGTCAACCTCACTGGCACCTACCTCGTCGCCAAGCACGTCATCGCACAGATGCTCGGCCAGCCATTGCGCGACAACGGACAGCGCGGCTCGGTGGTGACGGTGGCCAGCATCGAGGGCCTGGAGGGGACGGCGGGCGGCAGCGCCTACAGCGCGTCGAAGGGAGGCGTGGTCCTGCTGACCAAGAACATGGCGATCGACTACGCCGGGCGCGGCATCAGGGTCAACGCCATCTGCCCGGGCTTCGTCGAGACCCCGATGACGGCGTCCGTGCTCGGGCCCGGCATGGAGGCGGCCCTGGCCGACATCGTCCGCGAGCACAAGCTCGGCCATCGCATGGGCCAGCCGGAGGAGATCGCCTCGGTCGCGGCGTTCCTGCTCTCGGACGACTCGTCCTTCGTCACGGGCCACGCGCTGCCGGTCGACGGCGGCTACACGGCGGGCCGCGACCACGGCGTCACCGAGATGCTCGGGCTGTCGGGCCCCGAGCCGGCCCCGGCCTGAGCGACCCCTTGACGCCGGCGTGCCGCCCGTAAATACTTAAGTCAATGCTTAAGCAACGGCCACCGGTCGACGGCGTCTTCCGGGCCCTGAGCGACCCCACCCGGCGGGACATGGTCGAGCGGCTGAGCCTGGGGCCCGCCACGGTGAGCCAGTTGGCGCAGCCCCTGGACATGACCCTCTCGGCGGTCGTCCAGCACCTCGCGGTGCTCGAGTCGAGCGGGCTGGTCCGCTCCGAGAAGGTGGGGCGGACCCGCACCTGCCGGCTCGAGCCGGTGGGGCTGCGCCTGGCCGAGGACTGGTTCGCCGGTCAGCGCGCCACCTGGGAACGCCGCCTCGACCGGCTGGGCGAGGTCCTCGCCGACGGGCCGGAGCAGACGCAGCAGCCACCAACGAAAGGACCACGGCGATGACCATGACCACCCGATCCACCGAGCACGGCACCTTCACGATCACGCGTACCTACCCCGCCCCGCCCGAGCGCGTCTTCGCCGCCTGGTCCAGCCGGGACGCCAAGGCGCGATGGTTCGGTGCGCCGGGGGCGAGCGACTACACGCTCGACTTCCGCGTCGGCGGCACCGAGATCAACCGCGGCGGCCCTCCCCGGGGGCCCGTGTACTCCTACGAGGCCACCTACCAGGACATCGTTCCCGGCCAGCGGCTCGTCTACGGCTACACGATGAAGGCCGGGGACGACCTGATCTCGGTCTCGGTGGCGACGGTGGAGTTCGCCCCCGATGGTGACGGGACCACCCTCACCCTCACCGAGCAGGGCGTCTTTCTCGACGGGGGCGACACGTCGGCCGTCCGCGAGAAGGGCACGGGCGAGCTCCTCGACTCCCTCGGCGCAGCGCTGGCCTGAGCCAAGCCGCGTCAGCCCAGCACCAGCCGGCCCCCCGCGTAGTCGAGCACGACCCACCCGAAGCGCTCGAGCTGATCGGAGCCCAGCAGGCCGTCGATGCCGCCCACGCTGATGGCCCCGAGGTCGGTCTTGCCGATGAGCTGGGGGTGCAGCGGCTGCCCAGGCACCGACCAGGGGCCGCTGTGCACGAGCGGGACCGTGATGACCGAGCACACCGTCGACTGGCGTTGCGCCTGGTCGGTGCCCTCCAGTGACGACCCCTGCGCCACGGAGGTGTCCACGACGCTCTGCGACGACCCGGTGTCCACCACGAAGCTGCGCCTGGGTCCGGCGCCGAAGCGGACGGTGACGTTGAGCGAGACGTCGCCCTCGAGCGGCGTCACCGTCAAGGGGATCGTGGTTCCCTCCCCCCGGGTGAGCGCCGTCGGCGGCGGGCCCGACGGCCCCGTATACGACGTCGTGCCGCTGAGCGGCGGTCCCTCGGGCCCGGGGAGCACGAGCGCATCCGAGGTGAAGTCGATGCGCACCGCACCGAAGCGGGAGAGCACGTCGGAACCGATCAGGCCGACCGGCTCCCCCTTCCCGCCGATCTGGGGCAGGGTCGCCGCGGTCAGCTGCTGCGGCGCCAGGGTGACGCCGTCGAGGGACCAGGATCCGACCCCTACCGGCAGGGCCGTGCCCGTGCAGCCGACGCCGGCGAACTGGCTCGCCGGGCCCGCCGACGGGAGGTGCAGTCGCTTCGCCAGGCCGGCGTCGATCGTCGACTGCCCGGCACCGGAGTCGAGGACGAAGGGAAAGGGTCCGTGGCCGTCGATGCAGACGTCGAGGGATTCGGCCACCTGGCCGGCGACGGTGCTCACGGTGAGCGGCACCTGCGTCGCGCCACCCGGCAGCGCCGTCGCTCCCGTGCACCCGGTCGAGGCCGGCGGCAGCGCGAACGTGACCTGCGGCTCCACGTGCACCATCGGGTGCCGTGGGCCGCTCACGGCTGCGGCCAACACCAGCACCAGCACCGTGGCGGCGATGGCCACGATGGCCACGATCATCAGGCCCCGACGGCCGGCCACCTCCTTAGCGGGCGAGCGCGAGCCGGGCCGTCGCCATCGCCAGGCGCGCTCCCAGCACGACCGCCGCCAGCGGCAGCGCGGCCCGCCGCCAGCCCTTCGTGGTCCGGAACGTGAAGCGGAGGGCCGACCGGTGGTGGGCCGCCAACATCCGATAGGGATGGCGGGCGGTGCTCACGCCCTGGACGTGGGTGACCCCGGCCGTACCGGCGAAGCCCACGCCCCAACCGGCGTCGTGGGCGCGCCAGCACAGGTCCATGTCCTCGTTGTACATGAAGTACGCCTCGTCGAAGCCTCCCAGCTCCTCGAGCGCGCTGCGCCGGGCGAGGAAACACGAGCCCGAGACCCAGCCGGCCGCCGTCAGCACCTCGCCCTCGGGAGTCCCGGGGTTGTAGCGCCGGGTGAACGGGTTCTCGGGGTTGAACACCGCCAGCAACGCGTGCCCGGCAGCGTCGGTGAACGAGGGGAAGCAGCGCACCGAGGGATAGACGTCGCCCGTCTCGGTGAAGATGCGTGGCCCGACCAATGCCCACGCCGGGTGGGACGCCAGGGCCTGGCGCATCGCCGCCAGCGCACCCGCGTGCACGACGAGGTCGGGATTGGAGACGAGGACCCACTCGGGTGGTGACGGCTCGCCCGCCAGGGCGGCCAGGCCCCGGTTGACCCCGGCCCCGAATCCCACGTTGCGGCCCGGACGCACGACGTGGAACGGCGGCGCTCCCCTGGTCGCGACGAGCTCCGCCAGCGCGGCGGCGGCGCTTCCGGGGGCGCCGTTCTCCACCACGACCAGGGGTGCGGCACCGTCGTCGAGGAGCGAGCCGACACATCGCTCGAGCAACGGCCCCGCGTCGTGGTCCACCACGATCGCACCGATCCTGTCCGGCACCGGTGCCCTCAGTACTCCCGGGTGAAGCGGAACTTGACCAGGGCCTTCAAGGCGCTGAAGCCGTCGCGCCAGGTGATCTTCTTCCCCTCGTCGTGCTCGCGGCCGGCGTAGGAGATCGGAACCTCGTAAATCCGGTGACCCCGCCGCAGCACCTTGGCCGTGATCTCGGGCTCGAAGTCGAACTTGTTCGACACGACGGTGAGGCCGTCGAGCACCTGCGCGTCGAAGAGCTTGTAGCAGGTCTCCATATCCGAGAGCGTCGAGCTGTAGAGCACGTTGGTGACGAGTGAGAGAAAGCGGTTGCCGATCCAGTGCAGGGGCAGCATGTTCTTGCGCTCACCCGTGAATCGGCTGCCGTACACGACGCGCGCCTTGCCCCGCAGCATCGGGTCGAGTAGGCGCGGCCAGTCGTAGGGGTCGTATTCGAGGTCCGCGTCCTGAATCAGGATGAGGTCACCGCGCGCTTCGGCCAGACCGGTGCGAATCGCCGCACCCTTGCCTTGGTTCACCTTGTGGCGGATGACGCGCACGGTCGAATCCTCGATGGCACCCAGCACCTTGTCCGATCCGTCGCTGCTCCCGTCGTCGACCACGATGATCTGCAGCACCACCGGCAGCTCGACCGCCCGCATGCGGCGGATGACCTCGGCGACGGTCGAGCGTTCGTTGTAGACCGGGCAGATCACCGTCAGCGTCTCGTAGGTCCGCTGCGGAGGCAGTTCAGTCTCTGTCATGGGCCTTTCACCTTCGGTGCGAAGTACTCGATCGTGCGTTCGATGCCCTCCCGCAGTGCCGTCGTCGGCTCCCATCCCAGCTCGCGCCTGGCCAGGGAGATGTCGGGGCATCGCCGCGTCGGGTCGTCGGTGGGCAGTGGCTCGAAGACGACGTCGGACTTCGACCCCGTGACCTCCAGGACGAAGCGCGCCAGGTCCAGCATCGACCGCTCGTCGGGGTTTCCGATGTTCACGGGCCCGGTGAGGGATGAATCGAGCAGGGCCACCAGGCCCGTGATCTCGTCGTCGACGAAGCAGAGGCTGCGCGTCTGGCTGCCGTCGCCGTACACGGTCAGGGGTTCGCCCCGCAGCGCCTGCACGATGAAGTTTGACACGACCCTGCCGTCACCCGGCGAGAGCCGAGGGCCGTACGTGTTGAAGATACGCGCGATGCCCACGTCCACCCCGTGCGTACGGTGCATGGCCATGGTCATGCTCTCGGCGAACCGCTTGGCCTCGTCGTAGACGCTGCGCGGCCCGACGGGGTCGACGTTGCCCCGGTAGGACTCGACCTGGGGATGCACCTCGGGGTCCCCGTACACCTCACTGGTGCTCGCCATGAGGAATCGGGCGCCGTGCGCCCTGGCCAGCTCGAGCAGGCGGCGCGTGCCTTCGCTTCCGACCGCCAGCGTGTCGAAGGGCCGGGCGAGATACGCGGGCGGCGACGCCGGCGACGCCAGGTTGCACACGGCGTCGACCTTGACTCCGTCCTCGAGCTCCACCTTCTCGCTGACATCGCAGACGACGAGGCTGAAACGCTCGTGACCGAGCAGGTGCGCCACGTTCTCCCTGGAGCCGGTGGAGAGGTCGTCCATGCAGATCACGGTGTCACCGCGCCCCATCAGCCGGTCGCAGAGGTGCGACCCGAGGAACCCGGCACCACCGGCAACGACGGTCCGGCTCACTGACGTCCGATGCCCGAGTAGCTGAAGCCCATGCGCCGCACCGCGGCGGGGTCGAGGAGATTGCGTGCGTCCACGATGCACGGCTCGTCCATGATGGCGATCACGCGGGAGAAGTCGAGCCAGCGGAACTCATCCCACTCGGTGAGCACGACGATCGCCCGGGCGCCTGCCGCCGCCTCGTAGGGGTCCGCGCGCAGGTCCAGACCGAGCAGGTCGTCGGGCGGGTCCCCCTCGGCCTCGACCGTCGGGTCGAAGGCCTGCACGGTCGCACCCAGTGCGGTGAGTCGGTGGCAGATCTGCAGGCTGGGCGAGTCGCGGCGGTCGCCGGTGTTCGCCTTGAAGGTGAGGCCCCACACGGCCACGGTGACTCTGTCGACCGTGCCACCGCACGCCGCCTCCACCTTGGAGACCACCCGGGACAGCTGCTCGTCGTTGGACGCGATGGCCCCGGCGAGCAGCGAGAAGTCGTAGCCGACCCCGCGGGCGATGTGGAGCAGAGCCCGCGTGTCCTTGGGCAGGCACGAACCGCCCCAACCCGGGCCGGGACGCAGGAACTCGAAGCCGATCCGCTTGTCGTAGCCGAGCCCGAGCAGGACGTCGCGGGCGTCTGCTCCGACTTCTTCGCACAGGCCGGCCAGGGCATTGACGAAGCTGAGCTTGGTGGCCAGGAAGGCGTTGGAGGCGTACTTGATCGTCTCCGCGGTGGTGGCGTCGGTCACCATCAGCGGCGCGCCCGTCGCCGCGAACAGCGCGCCCACCTTGGCGGCCGCCTGGGGATCGTCGGCGCCGACCACGATGCGGTCCGGGTTCAGGCTGTCGAGCACGGCGGTGCCCTCCCGGAGGAACTCGGGGTTGGAGACGACGGTGATGTCGGGACGGCCGATCACCGCCTCGACCATCGTTGCCGAGCCCACCGGCACCGTCGACTTGTTGACCACGACGGTGCCCGGCTCCAGATGCGGTGCGATCTCCTTGGCCGCCGCTTCGACGTAGGACAGGTCGGCGGATCCGTCCGCGCTCTGCGGCGTCGGTACGCAGAGGAAGACGAACTCCGCCCCGTCCACCGCGTCGAGGGCCGAATCGGTGAACGAGAGGCTGCGCGCCGCCACGCAACCTGCGACCAGCTCGTCCAGCCCGGCTTCGACGATGGGCATGCGCCCGGATCGCACCGCTGCCAGCTTCGGGCGATCGCGCTCGGCCAGGACGACGGAGTGCCCGAAGTGGGCCAGCGTGGCCGCCGTCGGCAGGCCCACATAACCGGCGCCGATCACCGCCACGGTGTGTGGTGTCGTGCGGGTGTCGGTGCGTGCGGTCATGGCGACGTCGAGCGGAGGGCGCGGACGAGTCTAGCCAGTCCGTCCCCCCAGTCGGGCAGGGCGGGCAGCCCACTCAGTCGCAGCGCCATGTTGTCCAGGACGGAGTAGTCCGGGCGCGGGGCGACAAGGGGCGGGTCGAGCTCGGCCGTCCTGATCGGTCGCACCCGCTCGGGGTCCGCGCCCGCCTCGGCCAGCACCGCCCGCACGAAGCCCCACCAGGTCGTGGCGCCCCCGTTGGTCACGTGGAAGATGCCCGGCCGCCGGTCGAGGCCCAGGGTCACGACGGCGGGCGCCAGGTCCGCCGTGAATGTCGGCGACCCGTGCTGGTCGTCGACGAATCGCAACACCCCCTCCCCCTCGGCGAGGCGGAGGGCGGTCTTCACCATGTTGGCGCCATGGGCGCCGCACAGCCAGCTCGTGCGCACGATCGTCGTCCCGGGACGGCACTCCCGCTCGCCGGCCAGCTTGGAGGCGCCGTACACCGAGGTCGGGCACGGGGTGTCCCACTCGCGGTAGGGACGGCTCGCCGAGCCGTCGAAGACGTAATCGGTGGACACGTAGACCATGTGCGCGCCCACCAGCGCTGCCGCCTCGGCCACGTGGCGGGTGCCGATGGCGTTGACGGCATAGGCCGTGTCGATCTCGGTCTCGCACAGGTCGACTGCGGTCAACGCTCCCCCGTGGAGCACGAGTTCGGGACGGAAGTCGGTGAAGGTGGCGAGGACGGCGTCCCGATCGTCCACGCGCATGGAGTCGATGTCGGTGGCGAGCACCTCGTGGTCGAGACCCGGGCGTGGCCCCTCGGGTCCGAGCAACGCGCAACGACGCCCTGCCGTCGGGACTCGCCCCGCCAGGGCGTCGCGCAGATCACGCCCCAGTTGCCCCTCGGCCCCCGTGATGAGGATCCGCACCGCTCAGGCGCCTCCGGCTCCCCAGGATCCCTCGGCGATGGGGGCACGAGCCCGCAGCGGCTCCCACCACTCTCGGTGCGCCGCGTACCAGTGGACCGTGTCCGCCAGCCCCTCCTCCCACTCGATGGAGGGCTCCCAGCCCAGCTCGCGGCGCAATTTGGACGAGTCGAGGATGTAGCGACGGTCGTGGCCGGGCCGGTCGGGCACGATCGTCTTCAGCGATTCCGGCTTTCCCAACGCGGCGAGGATCCGGTCGGCGACCTCCATGATGGAGGCTTCGACGCCACTGCCCACGTGGTAGGTCTCCCCCACCTTGCCGCGGGCCAGGACGGCGTCGATGGCGGTGCAGTGGTCGACCACGTGGAGCCATTCCCGGCGGTTCTCGGTGCTGGCGTACAAGGTGAGCGGCTCGTCGTCGAGCGCCAGCGCGCAGAAGTGCGGGATCAACTTCTCGGGGAACTGGTAGGGCCCGTAGTTGTTGGCGCAATTGGTGATCGTGATCGGAAGGTCGTACGTCTCGGCGTAGGCACGGACCGCGTGGTCGGCCCCCGCCTTGGAGGCGTTGTAGGGGGTGCGGGGTCGGTACGGCGAGTCCTCCGTGAACATCTCGTCGGTGTCGAGTGGCAGGTCGCCGTAGACCTCGCAGGTCGAGACGTGATGGAACCGTGCCACCTCCACCTGGCGCGCCGCCTCGAGCATGGTCTGGGTCCCGATGACGTTGGTACGGAAGAAGAGGCCGGGGTTCAGGACGGCCAGGGAGTTGTGGGACTCGGCGGCGAAGTGGACGATGGTGTCGATCCCCTCACTCCGCAGTGCCTTTTCCGCTGCCGCGGGGTCGCAGATGTCACCCTGGACGAACACGATCCGGTCCTCGATGTCGGACAGGTTGGGGCGGTTGCCGGCGTAGGTGAGCACGTCGTAGACGACGACATGGTCCTCGGGGTGCTGCTCGACCCAGTAACGGGCGAAGTTCGACCCGATGAAACCGGCACCTCCCGTCACGAGAAGGCGCATAAGGGGCCATGTTAGCCCGGGGACCTGGACTCCCCCTGCGTCAGCCCGGCCGCAGGTGCACCACGTCGCCGGCCGTCACCCGGCGGGGTCCCGACGCCGTCTCCACCACCAGCCGTCCCTCGTCGTCGATGGCCGCGGCCAGCCCGGTGAGCTCCTCACCGGGCAGGACGACCCGGATGACCTGGCCGAGTGTCGCGCACCGCCGGCGCGCCTCGTCGGCCAGGACGCGCCGCCCGGAGGCGTCATCGAGCAGGGCCCGGCGTGCCCCCAACGCGCCCAGCATGCGTTCGAGCAGCACCCGGCGGTCCACCGGCTGCGCGGTCGCGCCCACGTCGTCCAGGCAGGTCCCCCCTGCCCCGTCCGGCCCCGGCCAGGCCACGTTGATGCCGATCCCGACGATGACGGCGACCAGGGTGCCGCCGGAGAACTCCGCCTCGGCGAGGACGCCGGCCAGCTTGCGCCCGCCGACCAGCAGGTCGTTGGGCCACTTGAGCACCGGCTCGACGCCGGTGACCTCCCGACAGGCGTCCGCTGCCGCCAGCGCCACCGCCTCCGTGCACAGGTGCACGTCGGCGGCCTCGCACTGGGGTCGCAAGAGGACCGAGGCCAGCAGGTTGGCCCCTGGCGGGGACTCCCACGTGCGGTCCAGGCGCCCACGACCGGCCGTCTGGTGGTCGGCCACCACCACCAGACCCTCGGCCGCCCCCTGGCGCGCCTGGTCACGGACGGAGGTGTTGGTCGAGTCCACCTCGTCCAGCCAGCGGATCTGCCATTCTCCGCCCCACATGGCAGACACCATACGGCGCGTGCAATTGTGAAGGCCCGCCCCACGGAGGAAAGGTTCGGAGTGCTCCAGAAGGTCCTCATCGCAAACCGCGGCGAAATCGCCGTCCGGGTGATCCGGACGTGCCGCGAGCTCGGCATCGCGACGGTGGCCGTCTATTCCACCCTCGACCGCGACGCGCTGCACGTGCGCATGGCGGACGAGGCCCACGCGCTGGGCGGCGAGACCGCGGCCGACAGCTACCTCAACACCGAGGCGATCCTGCGGGCGATCGAGCAGAGCGGCGCCGACGGCGTGCACCCCGGATACGGGTTCTTCTCCGAGAACACCGACTTCGCCCGGGCCATCACCGAGCGCGGCGTCACGTTCATCGGCCCGCCGCCGGAGGCCATCGAGGTCATGGGCGACAAGATCAGCTCCCGCCTGGCGGCCGAGAAGGTCGGCGTGGCGGGTGTCCCCGGCCGCTCGGAGCCGCTCACCTCGCCCGAGGAGGTCGTGGCCTTCGGTGACCTCCACGGCTGGCCGGTGGCCATCAAGGCCGCCCATGGCGGGGGCGGCCGCGGCATGAAGGTCGTCACCGCCGCCGAGGACGCCGCCGAGGCCATGGAGTCGGCCGCCCGCGAGGCGCAGGCGTACTTCGGCCGGCCCGAGGTCTACCTGGAGCGCTACCTGGCCTGGCCCCGGCACATCGAGATGCAGGTGCTGGCCGACCAGCACGGCACCACGCTGTGGCTCGGCGAGCGCGACTGCTCGGCCCAGCGGCGCCACCAGAAACTCATCGAGGAGAGCCCGGCCCCCGAATTCCCCGAGCACGTCCGCCACGCCATGGGCACCGCGGCGGTCAAGGTCTCGGAGGCCTGCGGGTACTACAACGCCGGCACGGTCGAGTTCCTCTACCAGGACGACGAGTTCTACTTCCTCGAGATGAACACCAGGCTGCAGGTGGAACATCCCGTCACCGAGCTCGTCAGCGGGCTCGACCTCGTCGCGTGGCAGATCCGCATCGCGTCGGGGGAAGCGCTCGACTTCACCCAGGAGGAGGTCCGCCGGCACGGGCACGCCATTGAGGTGCGGATCAACGCCGAGGACCCGAGCGGCGGGCGCTTCTCGCCTTCGCCGGGCACCATCTCCACGTTCCACCCGCCCGCAGGCCCCGGCGTGCGCCTCGATGCGGGCTACGAGGCCGGGGACACGGTCTCGCAGTACTACGACAACCTGATCGCCAAGCTCATCGTCTGGGCGCCCGACCGCGAGGCGGCGCGGCGGCGCATGCTGCGGGCGATCGGCGAGACCAGCGTGACCGGGGTGGCCACGACCCTGCCCGCCCACGAGGCCATCCTGAGCCATCCCGACTTCGCGGCGGCGACCCACTCGACCAAGTGGGTCGAGGAGACGCTCGACCTGAGCGGCCTCGTGGTGGAGCCGGCCGGAGCCGCCGCCCCGGCCCCGGGGGATGACGGCGTGCCGACGGTCCAGCGTGACGTGACCGCCGAGGTGGACGGCCGGCGCTTCTCGGTGCGCCTCTGGGTTCCCGACCTGGGCCCGGCGGCCGTTTCCGGCCGCGGCGCCGGTCGGCCGAAGCGGGCCGCCGCCTCGGCGGTGACCGGCACCGGCTCGGGGCAGGTGACCGTCCCCATGCAGGGCACCATCGTCAAGGTCCTCGTCGCGGTGGGCGACGTCGTCGAGGTGGGCCAGGCCGTCTGCCTCCTCGAGGCCATGAAGATGGAGAACGCCGTCGCCGCCGAGAAGGACGGCGTGATCAAGAAGGTGTGTGTGAGTGCGGGCGACTCCGTCGGCGCCGGTGACATCGTGGCGGTCATCGAGTAGGTGGGCGCCGGCTCCGCCGCCGCCTCGGCCAAGGACGCGGCCGCTGCAGTCATCGACCGGCACCTGGGCGAGCTGGTCGCGCTCAGCCACTCCGTCCACTCGACCCCCGAGCTGTGCTTCGAGGAGACGGCCTCTGCCCGGGCCGTGGCGGGAACGATGCGGGCCGGCGGCCTTCAGGTCGACGAGGGGGTGTACGACCTGCCGACCGCACTCGAGTCACGCGCCGGCGGGGGCGAGCTCGTGGTGGCCCTCTGCGCGGAATACGACGCGCTGCCCGCCGTCGGTCATGCTTGCGGGCACAACATCATTGCGGCCACCGCTGTCGGTGCGGGTCTGGCCCTCGCCGCGGTCGCGGACGACATCGGGCTCACGGTGCGGGTGCTCGGCACCCCGGCCGAGGAAGGTGGCGGCGGCAAGATCCTGATGCTCCAGCGCGGTGCCTTCGACGGCGTCCACGCCGCCATGATGGTCCACCCCTGGCCGACCGAGCGCTTGACCGGGACCTGCCTGGCGGTGGCGCACTTCGACGTGCACTACACGGGACGGGAGGCGCACGCGTCGGCGGCCCCGTGGGAGGGCGTGAACGCGCAGGACGCCCTGACCGTGGCCCAGGTGGCGATCGGCCTGCTGCGCCAGCAGCTGCCGCCCGGGGACCAGGTCCACGGCGTCGTCACCCACAGCTCGGCGGCGGCCAACGTGATCCCCGCCGCCGTCACCGCCCGCTACATGGTCCGCTCTCGCACGGCGGACGGGCTCGCCGCCCTCCGACCCCGGGTGAACGCGTGCTTCGAGGCCGGAGCGCTGGCCACCGGCTGCTCGGTCGAATACGAGGAGCTGGCGCCCGAGTACTCGCACATGGAGGCGGACCCGGAGCTGCTGCGCGCCTACCGCGCCAACGCGGAGGCCCTGGGCCGGCACTTCGACGACGACGATGCGGGCACGCCGCTCCCGACATTCTCCACCGACATGGCCAACGTGTCGCTCGCGGTGCCCACCATCCACCCGCTGATCGGCATAGAGACGCACGGCGCCGTGAACCACCAGCACGAGTTCGCCGCCGCCTGCGTGACGCCCTCGGCCGACGCCGCCGTGCGCGACGGCGCGGTGGCGCTGGCTTGGACAGCCATCGACGCGGCCACAGACCCGGCTCTGCGCGAGCGATTGCTCGGGGCGTGATCACCGAGCACGCGCTGCTCGACGTCATCGCAGGACGCGAGGACGAGTTCGTCCGGTCGATGGAGCGGGCCAAGGCGATCATCGGGGCCAGTCCGGGCTTCGTCTCGCTGCGCGTGGAGCGCTGCATCGAGCGGCCCAGTTGTTTCCTGCTCCTCGTCGAGTGGGAGCGCCTGGAGGACCACACGGAGGGCTTCCGGGGTTCGGCGGCGTACCAGGACTGGCGCGCCGCCCTGCACCACTTCTACGACCCCTTCCCGGTGGTGGAGCACTTCGAGGTGGTCGTCACCGCCTGAGCCCGACGGGTGGCCGCAGCACGCGAAGTCGGGCGCCTCCCCCGATCGCTCAGGTCCAGATGACCCGCGCACGGCCGGCCGCGGCGCGGACGGCGGATCCTTCCACGACAGTGCTGAATTCGCCGGTTGCCGGTGGAGGGAGAGCCACGAAGATCTCCAGAGGTCCATCGGGCGGCAGAGGGAACACCCAGGCGCCGAATCGCCAGCCTCCCGAGCCGCCTCCACCTCCGCCGAACCCGACGAAGGGCTGAGTGGGAACGCCCTCATCATCCTTCGGGATGTCGCCCATGCCGCGCCCGAACCCGCGACCGCCGACTCGCCCGTCGGAGAACCGGACGCCGATCCGCACCATGCCCATCGGACCCCGATGAACCATCGCCCGGATCTCCTGCCTACGACAGGGGTTCGTCAGGATCGCCACGTTGACCCGGAATCCGTTCGGGAACACGTCGAGGTGGGGGATGGCCACGACGGCGTCCTCCGTCTGGCTCAGCAGCGCATCGACCACGAGCGTCGCCGGCAACGTGCCTTCGGACGGCCGATCCCAGGCGGGAGGCGACCAGCGGCGGTCCGTCGGTGGCCGAGGAGGCGGCAGGGGCTCGAAGAAGGTCACCGGTCGGCCAGGCTATCGCCGCCTGTGCGCAATTCCGCCGGACGAATGACCAAACGGCGCGCGGGTACCGAGGCGACGACGCGGTCGAGATCGTTCGATCGCTCTCGTAGTGCTGCCTGAGGCGCTCCGACGTGCTCGTCGGAGCGCCGTAGAGTGACAACCGATGGCCGGAGGCGACCTACCCGGCGAAAAGCGACGCCCGGCTCATGCCCGTCGTCACGGGGTCAGCCGGGCCACCGAGGAACGCCTGGCTGAGCTCGGGCGCCGAGTGCCGCCGCCGAGCGATGCGGACCGCAAGATCATGGCTGCCGACCGCGCGGCGCGCATCATGCGACGTCTCGCCGTGGGCTTCGTTGTCCTGCTCGTCCTGGCCCTGGTGGTCGGGGGGGCGGTGCAATGGCTCCGGCCCGTGTCCCAGCCCGCGCTGGGAGCGCTGGTCACGCCGATTCGCATACCGGGGCCGGATCCCTCGTTGCCGTGGCCCGCTACGGGCGAGGCGGCAATGGCCGTGCAAGGTCTCGGCACCTTCGGGCAGGGCCGAGATACCGAGCCGGCACCCATCGCCTCGCTCGCCGGAGTGCTCACGGCCTACGTCGTCTTGAAGGATCACCCCATCTCGCCCGGCGGCGACTCCGGGCCCACCATCCCGGTGACGTCCCAGACGCTCTCCGCCTATCAGGACGGCAGTGCGGCGGGCGAGCCCGAGGTCACGGTGGCCGCCGGGGAGACCCTGACCGAGCTGAACGCGCTGGAAGGTCTGCTCGTCGACTCCGGCAACGACATGGCCACGCTCCTCGCCAACTGGGACGCAGGGACCACGCCGGCCTTCGTGAACAAGATGGAGCTCACCGCGACCTCACTCGGCCTCAGCCACACCCGCATCACGGATCCGAGCGGGGCGGATCCCGGCACCGTCAGCACCCCGGGCGACCTCATTCGCCTCGGCGAGGCCGTCATGCGGATCCCGGTCTTCAGTCAGATCGTGTCGCTCGGCGAAGCCTCCGTGCCCTTGGCAGGGCTCCGCTACAACCCCAACTTCGACCTGAACCGCGACGGGATCGTCGGGATCGCCGCGGGGTCGGACACCGCCACGAACGGCTGTTACCTCTTCGCGGCGCAGAAGAGTGTCAACGGGCAGACCATCACCCTCTACGGCGCGGTGCTCGGGCAGTCCGGGCCGAACGGCCCCGACACCGCTGCGGTGGACGCGGGCGATGCACTGGTCCGGGCTGCTCTCGGCGCGATCACCGCCGTTCCGGTCTTCCCGGCGGGACACGTGGTCGGTGAGCTCTCCGCCCAGTGGGGTGCGTCGGCACCGGTGATGGTGGCCGAGCCGGTGAACGTCATCGGGTGGCCGGGCCTACGCGTTGCCGTGACGGCCCGGCTCGACACGCTCACCATGCCCCTCGCGGCCGGATCACGCATCGGGGTGCTGCAGATACGCCAGGGTTCCCACGTCATCACGGAGGCGTTGAAGAGCACCGCATCGCTCTCGGGACCCTCCGCGTCCTGGCGCCTTTTTCGCTGATCGGAAGCAGAGGTCGGACCGCTCTCGGAGATGGCCACGAGACCAGGTCAGGGCGTGGTGACCTTCCGTGATGGCACGATGGCGTCGAGGATCCCGAGGTGCACCACCTCGTAGGAGATGCCGAGTTGCTGCAGGTGCTCCTCGAAGGTCTGCTCGGTGTACGGGCCCGGACCTGGCTGGGGGTTCGCGAATTCGGCGGACGCCCGCGCCGTCTCACCTGGTGCGAAGAACAGCCAGGCGGGGTCTTTCGAGGATGCCACCCCCGCGGCCATGCTGGCTGAACGGCTGACGTCGAGCGAGGGCAACGGGCTCACCAGCGGACGGCCGCCGCTGAGGAAGTCGAGGTCGTATGCGGTCCAGTAGTCACCGTAGGCATCCTCAATGTGGTGAGCCCGCATGGCATCGACCGCCTGCTGCATGGGGGCGTCGCCGTTGCGCCATCCGGTGAAGAAGGCGGGTGACGCCGGGATGCCCGCCGAGTGTGCCGCCACCACCGTCAGGCAGAGGGCGGCGACAACACCGAACGCAGCGAGAGCCAGCACGACGGATCTCCCTCGCCGGAGTGCCGCGTGGCGGGACCGGCGGCTCGGGTCAACCTGCGTCGCGTCCAACTGCGCCGTGTCCTCGGACCGTCGTGGCGCCGGCGAGGACGAGAAGGACTCCTGCGAGAGAACGGAACCCCAGAGACACACGATGAGTGCGGGCACGTAGATGCCGTAGCGCCCGTCGTTCCAGTAACCCGTACCCGGAGCCGCCGCATACAGGAATGGGTAGATCAACACCCCGGCCGCCAGCGCGACCGGGACGAGCCGGCTCATGTCTCGGACGAAGACCCAGACGGCGCGTGCAACTGCCCCAGCCACGAGAACGAGCACCAGGGCGTACAGCGTCTTCCCGACCACGGGTCCGCCCAGCCAGGCACCGCTCAGCAGGGTGCGCAGTCCAAGCTGCAGCGGCAGCATGTAATGGAAGAACACCGACAGCTTCGTCGCGTACGTGACGCCACCGTTGGACGGGAGCGAGCTCTGCCGCAAGGAAGCGAACCCCGTGCGCGCGTTGGCGTACCACCAGGGCAACGATCCGAGGGCTGCACCGCAGGCGGCCAACAACAATGGGGTGAAACGAGGCCGCCGAGCCAGGACACCCTCCTCCAGGGTCACCGACCGGCGTGAGCCGACACGCCACCAGCCGACGAGCAACACCAGGCACGGCAGCGCGAAGTACGCGATCTCCGGAGAGGCCCACCACCCGAGGCCGAGAGCCAATCCCAACAGCAGCCAGGTCGGACGCCCCGCCCGACGTTGAAAGGCCAGGATGCAGCACAGCACCGCGGTCAGCCCGCAGCACAGGGTGGCGAAGCGGAAGCCCCCCTCGCGAACCGACTGCCAGATCACGACATAGGGCCACACCCAGACGGTGGCACCGGCGGCCAGCGCCACCAGGCGGTTCCTTCCCGCCGCCAGCGTGATCCCGGCCACCAGGACGGCCGCGATCGCGGCGAGCAGGGCGGGCGTGGCGTTGAGCGCCGGTTCACCTCCTCCCCCGACCTTGAGCCCCAGGGCGACGATGTAGGGCTCCAAGCCGCCGTAGTGCTGACCCCAGTAGAAGGCCGAGAAGTGGCCCGAGTCGATGGCGCGGGCCATGATGCCGACGATGGCCTCGTCGCCCCAGATGGGGAGATGCACGAGCAGCCACACGTGCAGGAGCACCCCGTAGACCACGGCCAGCACGCCCGCGACGAGCACGGCGAGCTCGCCCGGCCCCAGGCGCCTCGCCTCGGCCGCCGCTGGCGCCATGGCCTGTCGCGGCAGCTCCTCGGCGTCGAGGGGCTCCGGGTTCGGCGTCAGGACGGCGTCGGAGGTATGGCCCTCCGCGGTCACCGGTTCACAGGTTCACGGTGCCACGGGCGCGCCACGAAGGGACGGAGGCAGACCTCGTTCCGTGCCCCACACGCTCACCCTCCCGGTTGGTACACGCCGAACTCGCCGCGCAGGACGTCGGCCACCTCGCCGAGCGTGGCCATGGCCTGGAGCGCGGCCTTCATCGGGACGAGCAGGTTGCCCTCGCCCTTGGCCGTCTCGGCCACGTCGGCCAGCGCGCGGTCCACCGCGGCCTGGTCCCTTGCCGCGCGCACCGCCGTCGTGCGGTCGATCTGGAGCTGCTGGAGCTTCACGTCAATCGGGAAGACCTCGGTCTGCCCCTCCTCGGCGTCCGTGAAGCGGTTGACGCCCACCACGACCTTCTCGCCGTCGTCCACCGCCTTGGCGAAGCTGTAGGCAGCCGCCTCGATCTCCTCCTGCATGAACCTCGCCTCAATGGCGGCCACCGCCCCGCCCAGCTGCTCGATCCGCTCGAGGTAGTCGTTGGCGGCCGCCTCCACTTCATCGGTCAGCGATTCCACGAAGTACGAGCCCGCCAGCGGATCGACGGTGTCGGCCACACCGGACTCGAAGCCGACGATCTGCTGCGTCCGCAGGGCAACCTTGGCCGCCCGGGTCGTGGGCAATCCGAGTGCCTCGTCGAAGCCGTTCGTGTGCAGGCTCTGCGTGCCGCCCAGCGCAGCAGCGAGACTCTGGACGGTCACCCGGACGATGTTGTTCTCCGGCTGCTGCGCCGTCAGCGTCGACCCGCCGGTCTGCGTATGGAAGCGCAGCATCTTGGATCGCTCGTCCTTGGCGCCGAAGCGGTCGGTCATGATGCGCGCCCACATGCGCCGCGCGGCCCGGTACTTGGCAACCTCCTCGAACAGGTTGTTGTGCGCGTTCCAGAAGAACGAGAGCCTGGGTGCGAACGCGTCGACGTCCATGCCGGCAGCGATGGCGGCTTCGACGTAGGCAATGCCGTTGGCGAGCGTGAACGCGATCTCCTGCACGGCGGTCGATCCGGCCTCGCGGATGTGGTAGCCGGAGATGGAAATCGTGTTCCAATTGGGCAGGTTGGCCGCGCAGTAGGCGAAGGTGTCGACGATGAGGCGCATCGAGGGTCGCGGCGGGTAGATGTAGGTGCCCCGCGCGATGTACTCCTTCAAAATGTCGTTCTGGATGGTGCCGCGGATCTTCTCCCCCGGTACTCCCTGCTCCTCGGCCACCAGCTGGTACAGCAGGAGCAAGATGGCCCCGGTCGCGTTGATCGTCATGGAGGTCGTGACCTTGTCCATCGGAAGGTCGGCCATGAGCAGCCGCATGTCCGCCAGCGAGTCGATTGCGACGCCCACCTTGCCCACCTCACCCTCGGCACGGGGGTGATCGGAGTCGTAGCCCATCTGTGTCGGGAGGTCGAAGGCGCACGAGAGGCCGGTCTGGCCGGCATCGAGGAGGAACTTGAAGCGCTCGTTCGTCGCCTCGGCCGAGCCGAAGCCGGCGTACTGGCGCATGGTCCACAGCTTCGAGCGGTACATCCCGGGGTGGACCCCTCGGGTGTAGGGAAAGGATCCCGGCTCCCCGAGCTGGGCGCCGGCGTCCCAGTCCTCCAGGTCGTCGGCGCGGTAGACGGGGTGGATCACGATGCCCGAGTCGGTACGGCGTTCCGGGTTGCCCTGGGGGTCCTGCTTCTCCTGTGTCACGGCCAACAGGCTAGGGACGATCCGACCCCGAAGGGAAAACGAGCCAGGCGCCTGCCGGGCGGGCAGACTACGGGCCGTGGACGACACCCCCGAACCCGTTTTCTCGCACTTTGGCATCTGCGTGAGCGACCTGAAGCGATCGCTTGCCTTCTACTGCGGCGCCTTCGGCTTCGAGGAGGCCGAGTCGCACCTCATCGGGACCGAGTTCGCCCGGCTCATGGACCTGCCCGACGTCGCGGTCACCTCCCAGTTCATCCGGAAGGGCCCGACGGCCATTGAGCTCCTCGCCTTCAGCGAGCCGGCTCCGTTCGGCGAACGCGAGCGTCGGGCCGTCAACCAGCTCGGGCTGACACACCTCTCCTTCCGGGTGCGTGACGTCGCGGCCACCACCGCCCGGGTCGAAGAGCTCGGTGGTGCGGTCGTCGAGTCGAGCCGGACCACCCTGGACTTCGGAGGCGCCCCGCTCGAGTTCGTCTACTGCACGGACCCCGACGGGGTCCGGGTCGAGCTCATGAACCTCGGTGGTTGACGCCCGCGGAGCCCGCCCCGGGCGGCTAGGCCTGCGACTCGGCCAGCGCCTGCGCGTCGAGCTCGCGGTCGACGCGCACGGCGCTGCGCTCGTCCATGTGCATCCAGCGCAGCGCCACGGGGATCATCGGCCACAGCATGAGCGTGTCGCCGACGACCCACATGATGGAGCCCCCGACGTGGAGGTCGGTGACGTAGGAGGGCCCCCAGGTCCGGTGGGTGGCGAAGTACGCGGGGAAGAGCTCCTTCGTCGCGCCCGCCAGCGACAGGCCGGTGAACGTGTCGATGGGGATCGCCAAGAACAGGTAGAAGAACTGCATGGCAGGGTGGAGGCGATAGCAGTTCGGGTCGCTCCCGAAGATCTGGCGCCAGAACATGTAGCCCACGAGGAGGAAGGCGAGATGCTCGGCGTTGTGGATGTTCTCGTGCTCGAGCGTGAGGTTGTACCAGCTCGTGAGGTGGCTGACCGGGATCAGCACGGCGTAGAGCACGAATGCGACGGCCGGGTGGCCGAGGAACTTTGCCACCCGTGAGCGCAGCGCCTCGGTGACGACGATGTGGGCGGTACCGGTGGTGGAGCGCCAAGCGAGCTCGAGCGGCGAGGCGATGGCGAAGAGCGGCGCGGCCACCATGATCAGCAGGAGGTGTTGGACCATGTGGTCCCAGAACAGCTCGCCGTCGTAGACGCCGACGAAGCTGAAGATGGCCACGCCCGTGGTCAGCAGGGCGCCGATCCACGCCGCCGTCTTGCCGATCGACCACGGGTGACGAGGATGGAGGGCGTTGTTCCGCCTCACGCCCCAGAGGTAGAGGGCGAGGGCGGCGAGGATCATCGCCACCGGGACGAAGTCGAATTGCGTCGAGAAGAGCTGCGAACCCCGCAGAGGCGGGAGTCCCGCGTCGAACAGCGCGGCAATCACGTCAAGACGGTACCGCCCGATTCAGCCGTGCTGCCAAATGCGCTCGCGGATGCCCCGCCTGCCGTAGAGGGCGGCCGCATCGAGTCGTGCCAGTTCGTCGTCGTGCATGCCCCAGCCCAGGGCCCCGGCGTTCTGCTCGGCCTGGACCCGGTTCTTGGCTCCCGGGATGGGCACGGCCCCCTTGGCGACGAGCCAGGCCAGGGCGACCTGGCTCGGGGTGCGGTCGTCGTGGGCCGCACCGATTCGGCGCAGCTCTGCCACCACCGTGTCGACCTCGGCCATGGGGTGGGCCGAGAAGGTCCGGCCGCGCGGGGGCGGGTTGGTGGCGGAGTACTTGCCACTCAGGCGCCCCTGGCCGAGGGGCGAGTACGCCAGGGGCACGACACCGAGCTGGCGGCAGCAGTCGAGGAGCCCGACGCGCTCCGGCATGGCGCGCAACAGTGAGAACTCCACCTGGTTGCTCGCCAGGCGCATTCCGCGACGGCGGAGGGCGGCATCGATGGCACGCGTCTCCTTGGCCGAGTAGTTGGACACGCCGACCGCCTGGACCAGACCCTCGGCGTGCGCGGCCGCGAGCGCCTCGGCCATGGCGTCGTGCGAGCGCAACGAGATCGGTCCATGAATCTGGTAGAGGTCGATGGACGCGATGCCGAGCCGTTCGAGTGAGCGGCGCGCGGAGGTCAGCAGTGCCGAGTGCACGTTCGGCTTCCACGGGCTCGGCATGAACTTGGTGGCAATGACCACCTGGTCCCGCGTGCCCGGATCAGCAGCAAGCAGGCGCCCGATGATGCGCTCGCTCTCACCGCCGCCGTATATCTCGGCCGTGTCGAAGAGCACGACACCGGCCTCGATGCTCGCCTCCCAGGCCTCGCGGATGGAGGACTCGGTGAGCGTCTGGTCGTAGCCGCCCATGCCCCACGTCCCCTTGTCGCCCCAGGCCCACGTCCCCACACCCAGGGGAGGGATCGAGATGTCCGAGCCGGCCAGCAGGATACGGTCGCTCGCCTGCGGCACTGCCGACCCGGTCACGACGGGCTCGCCCATGCCAGGTGGGCCTCGACGGCGGCCCGCCAGTCGTCGGGGTGCGTCAGCTGCGGCGAGTGGAAGGCGCCCGCGACGACGGTCAGCCTCCCGTCGGCGACCGACGCCGCCAGCTCAGGGGCCTGGTCGACCAGCGGGTGGTCGTGCTCACCGACGATCACCGTCGTGGGGCACGCGATGGACGGCAGCTCGGCGCGCAACGACGCCTGCCCGTCCGAGAGGTCGGCCATGAGCGCGGTGCCCAGACCCTTGGCGGCATAGGGGTCCATGCCGGCAAAGATCGCATCCTTGTCCCGTTGCCACGCCGCGGGGACGGACGCCGCGATCAGCGTGTCCTCGGGGCCTCCGAGGCTCAGCGCGCCCGGCATGCCGCGAGACGGATCGAACTCGTCCATGTAGGTGCGCGCGAGCGTGACGAGTTCGTCGTCGTCGGGCATGAAGGACCAGGCACTGGTGTCCATCAGGATGAGCGAGTGCACCAGGTCCGGTCGCTGCAGGGCCAGGCCCATCACGACCCTGCCGCCCATGGAGTGGCCCAGCAGGTCGACAGCGCCACCACCCACTACCTCGAGGAGGGCGATCAGGTCGGCCGTCAACTGGTCGATCGTGTAGTCCTCGATCACGCCGGTCCCGGTCGAGTGCCCGTGGCCCCGCTGGTCGACCGTCACCACGCGGCGACGGGCCGCCAAGGCGTCGACCTGGAGCGCGAAGTCGTGCGAGGCACCGGTGAAGCCGTGGACGAGGACCAGCGTGGGGGTCCCACCGGGGCCCGCCCCCCGTTCGAACCACGCCAGGTCCACGCCGTTGACCCGCAGGCGGTCGTGGGGGGCGGTTTCGTTCATGTCACATGTCTAGCTGGTAGGTCGCAATGTCACCCGGTGTCGTTCACCCCGAGTCGACCGAGAGCGTCTGGACCGCCGTGGGCGCCGCGGGCGAGGTCTCGCTCTGCACGGTCGCCACAGGCGCGCCCGGGGTGGCCGACACGTTCGTGCACGACCGGGCCTGGTTCCAGGCCGCCAACGCGGTGGTGGCCGCGTCACCCGCCAGCGGCTGGGGCAGGTCGTCGACGATCACGGCGGGGCGCCAGGTGACCTGGTCGATGTGCCTGCCTGTGGCGGTGATCACCAGGGAGCCGCTGGCGTTCTCGGGCGGCGCGTTGTCGTAGAAGGCGAAGTTGCCGAGCCCATAGTCGACATAGGCCGAGCCGAGGTACCCGCGGCCGAGGAGGACGTGGGCGTGGGTGCCCACGATGACCCGCCGCCCACCAGCGCCGGTTCCGCTTGACGCGACGCGAGGTCAGCGCCGGCGCCCCCGGCACGGGACGTGTGAGCAGGTCGCTCGGTGACGTGGCGCCAGACCACGCGGGCCGCGGCCACGACCGGCGGGTGCGCGTGCCGCGACGTCAGTGCGCGTGCGGCATGCAGAGATCGTCGTACTCGGCGATGACGATCTCGCCCGCGTCGGGCCCGCAGGCCGGGCACGCGGGGTCCCGGCGCACCTTGAAGGTCCGGAAGGACTCCTCCAGCGCGTCATAGGCGAGGAGCCGCCCGATGAGAGGGTCGCCCAGACCGAGCAGGACCTTGATGGTCTCGACGGCCTGAATGGACCCCATGATGCCCGGCAGCACGCCCAGCACGCCCGCCTCGGCGCACGACGGGGCCAGCTCAGCGGGCGGCGGCTCGGGGATGAGGCAGCGGTAGCAGGGCCCGTTGTAGGGGTCGAACACCGTGGCCTGACCCTCGAAGCGGAAGATGGATCCGTGGATCACCGGGATGCGCTTGAGCAGCGAGGCGTCGTTCACCAGGTAACGGGTCGGGAAGTTGTCCGTCCCGTCGACGATGGCGTCGTAGCCGTCGATGATGTCGAGGATGTTGTCGGCGCCCAGCCGCACGTCGTAGGTGACGACATTGACGTCCGGGTTCAGAGCGGTCAGCGTCTTCTTGGCCGAGTCGACCTTGCGGTCACCCACCCGGTCCATGTTGTGGAGGATCTGGCGCTGCAGGTTGGACTCGTCGACCACGTCCATGTCGATGATCCCCAGCGTGCCGACGCCGGCGGCCGCCAGGTACAGGGCGGCGGGTGACCCCAGTCCGCCGGCACCGAGCAGGAGCACCTTGGACCCGAGCAGCTTCAGCTGGCCCACCTCGCCCACCTCGGGCAGAAGCAGATGGCGCTGGTAGCGGTTGCGCTGGGCGGGGGTGAGCGTCTGCGGCGCAGCCCACGGGCGGCCGTCGTCCTTCCAGCGGTTGAACCCGCCGACCAGCGATTGCACGTCCCTGTAGCCGAGCTCGCCCATGGTCTTGGCCGCGAAGGCCGAGCGCACGCCCCCGGCGCAGTAGACGACGATCGGTCCCGCCTTGTCGGGCAGCTTGCCCTCCACCTGGAATTCGAGGTGCCCCCGGGGCAGGTGCACGGCGTTGGGGATGGCACCCTGCTCGTACTCGTCGGGCTCCCGGACGTCGAGAAAGGTCACCCCGCCGCCCTCCAGCAGGGCTTGCGCGTCGGCCTGGTCCACCTCGCGGATGGACGCCTTGGCCTCGTTCAACAGGTCTCGGGGAGTGGGCACGTTCGGAACCTCCGGGTCCGCCGGGCCGTTCCAACGGCCGGCAACGAACCTATAAACACTACCAGCGGGGTCAACATTCCCGGATTGAACGCTCCGTTGGGCGCCGCCACGCCACAGTGCCAGACTGCCCGATCGTGGAATTCCATGAGGCCATCCGGCGCCGCGCCATGGTCCGCAGCTTCTCCTCGGAGGGGGTCGACCGCGCCCTCCTGGACCGCCTCCTCGCGGCGGCCCTGCGCTCCCCCACCGCCGGCAACGCGGGCGGCACGGCGTGGGTTGTGCTCGAGGGAACCGAAGAGACCGAGGTCTACTGGGAGGCCACCACCGACGAGGCGTGGCGACGCCGGAACCGCGAGCGTTATCGAGGCCTGCGGAGTGCCCCGGTCGTGCTGCTCGCCTATTGCTCTCCCGGCGCCTATCTCGCTCGATACGCCGAGGTCGACAAGTCGGACTCCGGCCTCGGCGCTGGCCCCGACGCGTGGCCGGTGCCCTACTGGTTTGGCGATGCCGCGTTCGGCGTCCTGACGGTGCTCTTGGGAGCGGTCGACGCCGGCCTCGGCGCCTGCCTGCTCGGCAACTTCAGGGAAGAGGAGGAGTTGGGACGGGAGCTCCGCGTTCCAGCCGATTGGCGGCTCTTCGGCGCCGTCATCCTGGGACATCCCGACGGAGGCGACCACCGCCCGCTCTCTCTGGACCGGGCGCAGCCGGACAGGCACGAGCGGGTCCACCGAGGGGCGTGGCAGGCACGCGACATCGGCTCTGTCCCGCGCGCTGCGACTACCCTTGAGGAAAGGTCGGTCAACCCGCTCGGCTCTTGAATTCGCTCGAGTTGAGCATTCTGATGCCGCTAACGGATCCGGCGGGCAAGCTCGACGAGCCGGCGCATGGGAGCCGTGAGTTGCCATGATCTCGATGCTCGTGTCTCAACGAGCAGACGCTCAGCAGTGAGGGCGCGAGCCTCTGCGGCCGCGGTGGTGTCCGCCAGGGCGGCCGCTGCCGCCTCGGCGGCGCTGGCGCGGGCCTCTGCGGCGCTGGCGCTGGCCTCGGAGGCGGCAGCGCAGGCCTCGGCTGCGTCCGCTCGGACCTCTGCGGCCACCCGGAGCGCCTCGACGACGTGCACCGGCTCGGGAGTGCCCCACTGCCCCAGGTACCGGCTGCCCTGATGCTCCACTTCGAGGAAGTCCGAGCAGAACGGGGAGGCCTTGTAGACGCAGAAGGTCTCGGCGATCAGCCCGCTGGCCGCCGTCTCCAGGGTGCGCACGATCGACGCGTGCGGCACCCCGAAGCGCGGGTGGGCGCGCAGACGCTCCAGCCCGGTGTCTTCCACGAAGAAGCACCCCGAGTGCGGGTTCGAGGGCCGTTCGAAGCCGAGGTGGAGGCCGAACCAGTCCCCCTCCAGCCGGTCGGGGCCCTGAGGCTGCTGCAGATCCGCTGTGGCGGAGTCGGGCAGGGGCCCGTCGGGATGCACCTTCAACCCACCGCTGGCCTCGTAGCGCGTGGGCGCCAGGTATGAGGCCGCACCGAAGGTCGAGGTGAACCACTCCTGCTTGGCGAAGAAGAGCGGATCGTGGACGATGAGGTCGTCCTCGAGGTAGGCGTAGCGGTCGTACGCGCCCACGGCGTCCGCGAGTACCCGGTGCGCGGCGAACCCGAGATCCATGGGTGCTTCGTCCACGACCAGGTGACGGACGAGCTGCGCGCTCTCGCCGATTTCGGCCACGAGGTGATCTGTCCGTGTGGTCACCAGGACGACGTCGACGACGTGACCCGGCGCATCGGGCGAGCGGTAACCGGGGAACACGCTCATGGAGCGCCCGAACGTCTCGTGAATTGCGGTGATCGTCCGGGCCACAACCTTTGCCCGCTCCTCGCGGGGCTCACTCTGCGAGCCGAGATCTGAGTCCGGAACGTGGGTGTAATAATGCGGAATTACGAAGAGGTAACGGCTCAAGGCAACTTCCTGGACGGATCGCCGACATGATCACATACCGCCATCTGGGCCGAAATGGACGACTCGGGAACCAGCTGTGGCAGATCGCGTCCACCATCGGGATCGCTCGCCGCCAGGGTGAGGCGGCCGGCTTTCCGTACTGGCGCTACCGACCGTACTTCTCGGTTCCTGACGAGCTCTTCCCGGACCTGGACGCCGTGCACACCCACGATCTCGGACTCGACTACCTGCAGGACCTCGAGCTCCTCGACGGGGTCGAGGCGGACGTGCGGCGGTACTTCCGCCCCGATCCCCGCGTCCGGGATCGTCTTGCCCGCCGCTTCGATGACCTCTTGGCGTTGCCTCACAAGACCTCGGTTCACGTGCGCCGGGGGGACTACCTGGAGCACTCGGACATGTTCCCCCCGCTTCCCCTCGAGTACTACGTCCGGGCCATGGAGCTCACGGAGGGGCCCTATGTGGTCTTCTCCGACGACATCGAGTGGTGCCGCCGGAACCTCCCTGACGACTGCTATTTCATGGAGCACAATCTGGATTTCGAGGATCTCTTCCTCATGGCGGCGTGCGACCAGCACATTACCGCCAACTCGACGTTCTCTTGGTGGTCGGCGTGGCTCAGCAACACCCCGGCCATCTACCCCAGCGACTGGGGGCCGGGATTCCAATACGACAGCGCTCGGAACGTGCCCGCAGGTGCAGTCGTGCTCGACGTGGGTGCCCAGAACGAGAGTGCCGCGTAGTGGAGCCAGCGGTGCGTCATTCCTTCGAGAGCAGGTGCTCGGGCCCTTCCTGCCAACGCGCCATCGCCCAGAGCAGGTCGGACAACCGGTTCAGGTAGGAGACGACGAACGAGTCCTCGAGCGGCTCCGCCACGGCCAGCCGCTCGGCGCGGCGCACGATCGTGCGCGCCAGGTCGAGTGCGGCGGCGACACGATTGGCCCCCGGGATCGTGAAGTCGCTCGGCATGTCGAAGCGGGCCAGCAGGTCGTCGATCCCGGCTTCCAGGGCAGTGACCATGTCCGGGGTCACCAGGGTCGACCCCGCCACCAGTTTGTGGCGGTTCTCCGGGGCGGTGGCCACCTCCGCCATCAGCACGTAGAGATCGCGGGCGAGCGTGGTCAAGCGCTCGTTGGCCTCGGAGCCGGGGGCGGTCTCGGCGCGGGCAACGCCGATGGCGGCCTGGGCCTCGTCGACGGCGCCGTTCAGCTCGATGCGCCACGAATCCTTGCGCACCCGACCGCCGAAGAGCAGGCCCGTCGTCCCGTCGTCGCCTTTCTTGGTGTAGATCCTGGGCGTCACCAGGCCGGATGCTACAGAGCCGTATCGGAGGCCGCGAACGGCACCGGTATCCTGTGGGGGTGGTGGCTCCCTCTCCAGAACTCCTCGGGCGGCTCGATCCGTCCGCATCCACGTACCTGCAGGCGTTGCGCGACGGCGTCGTCATCTTCGACGGCGCCATGGGCACGAACCTGCAGCTGCTCGGGCTCGGCCCCGACGACTTCGGCGGGCCGGACCTCGAGGGCTGCAACGAGTGGCTCGTCGAGACGCGGCCGGACCTGGTGGCGCAGGTGCACCGCTCCTTCTTCGAGGTGGGCTGCGACGTCGTCGAGACCGACACCTTCGGCTCGACCTCGGTCGTCCTCGCCGAGTACGGGCTGGCCGACCGGGCACGCGAGCTGACGAGGAGGGCCGCCGAACTGGCGTGCACCGTACGGGACGAGTTCTCCACGCCCGAGCGCCCCCGCTGGGTGGCGGGCTCCATGGGCCCGGGCACCAAGTTCCCCACCCTCGGGCACATCTCCTACGCGGAGTTCCGCGACGCCTACGAGGAGCAGGCGCTCGGCCTCCTCGAAGGCGGCGTCGACCTCCTGCTCATCGAGACGCAGTTCGACATGCTGTCGGTCAAGGCCGCCATCAGCGGCGCGCGGCGCGCCATGGTCGCGCTCGGCCGGCAGGTGCCCCTGCAGGCGCAGGTGACGATAGAGCTGACCGGCCGCATGCTGCCCGGCACCGAGATCGGCGCCGCCCTCACCGTGCTCGATTCGATGCAGGTCGACGTCGCCGGCCTCAACTGCGCCACCGGGCCGGTGGAGATGAGCGAGGCACTGCGACACCTCTCGGCGGCCAGCCGCGTTCCCATCGCCTGCGTCCCCAATGCGGGCCTCCCGTCGGTTGTCGACGGCAACATGCACTACGACCTCACGCCCGGCGACCTGGCGGAGCACCTGCACCGCTTCGTGACCGAGTTCGGCGTCTCCGCCGTAGGGGGGTGTTGCGGCACGACCCCGGCCCACCTGGCTGCCGTCGTGGAGCGCTGCAGCAGCGCCACGCCCGCCGTGCGCGCGCCGGCGCACGAGCCCGCGGCGGCCTCGATCTACACCTCCGTCCCGTTCCGCCAGGACACCTCCTTCCTCGTCGTCGGCGAGCGCACCAACGCCAACGGCTCCAAGGCCTTCCGCGAGGCGATGCTGGCGGGCGACTGGGACACCTGCGTCGCCATGGCCCGCGACCAGGTCAAGGAGGGCTCGCACCTGATCGACGTCTGCGTCGACTACACGGGCGCCGACGGGGTGGCGGACATGACCGAGGTGGCCAGCCGCTTCTGCACGCAGTCCAGTGTGCCGCTCATGGTCGACTCCACCGAGGGTCCGGTGGCGCGCGCCGCGCTGGAGTGGATCGGCGGCCGGCCGATCCTCAACTCCGTCAACCTCGAGGAGGGCGACGAGCCCGGCACCCGGCTCGACACGTTCCTCCGGCTCGCCCGCGAGTTCGGGGCCGGTGTCGTCTGCACCTGCATCGACGAGGAGGGCCAGGCCCGCACGGCGGAGTGGAAGCTGCGGGCCGCCAGGAACATCCGTGACATCGCCGTCGAGCGCTACGGCCTCGCGCCCGAGGACCTCATCTTCGACCCCCTCGCCCTGCCGCTCTCGACCGGCATGGAGGAGAGCCGGAACGACGGCATCGAGACGATCGAGGGCATCCGCGCCATCAAGGCGGAGCTGCCGGGCGTGTCGACCATCCTCGGGCTGTCCAACGTCTCGTTCGGGCTGAACCCCGCCGCGCGCCAGGTGCTCAACTCGGTCTTCCTCCACGAGTGCGTCGAGGCCGGCCTCGACTCGGCCATCGTGCACGCGTCCAAGATCCTCCCGCTCTCGCGCATCGACGAGCGGGCGAAGGAGGTCTGCCTCGACCTCGTGTACAACCGCCGCACGGACGACTACGACCCGCTGCAGGAGCTCCTGGGGCTCTTCGAGGGGGTCAAGGTCAACGCCGGCGCCGCCGACGAGCACCTCGACTGGCCCGTCGACCGCCGGCTCGCCCAGCGGATCATCGACGGCAACCGCAACGGGCTCGAGGCCGACCTGGCCGAGGCGCTCGAGTCGGGGCTCGGGGCCCTCGCCATCGTGAACGACATCCTCCTCGAAGGCATGAAGGTCGTCGGCGAGCGCTTCGCCTCGGGCGAGATGCAGCTGCCCTTCGTGCTGCAGTCGGCCGAGACGATGAAGTCCGCCGTGGCCTTTCTCGAACCCCACATGGAGAAGGCGGACCAGGGGGGCAAGGGCACCGTCGTGCTGGCCACGGTCAAGGGCGACGTGCACGACATCGGGAAGAACCTGGTGGACATCATCCTGACCAACAACGGCTACGAGGTGGTCAACCTCGGGATCAAGATCGGCATCAACGAGATGATCACGGCGGCGGAGGAGCACAAGGCCGACGCCATCGGCATGAGCGGCCTCCTGGTGAAGTCGACCTTGATCATGCGAGAGAACCTGGTCGAGCTCAACGACCGCGCCCTGGCGGACATCCCGGTCCTGCTCGGTGGGGCGGCTCTCACGCGTACCTACGTGGAGCGGGACCTGCGCGAGGTGTACGACGGGCGGCTCTTCTACGGGCGGGACGCCTTCGAGGGCCTGCGGACCATGGACCGCCTGGTGGAGCTGAAGCGCACCGGCGAGGACGACGCCGAGTTCGGGCGCGTGATCTCCGAGAAGAACGTCCCCCGGCGCAGCCGGCTCGACGACCAGGAGACCACCCCGGTGGAGGGTCAGCCGGCCCGTTCCGGCGTGGCGGCGGACAACCCGCTGTTCCTCCCGCCCTTCGTCGGCAGCCGGGTGGCGGTGGGCATCCCCCTCGACGAGGTCGCGCAGTACCTGAACCTGACGGCTCTGTTCCGCAACCAGTGGGGCTTCCGGCCCGAGGGCGACGAGAACGACACCGAGTTCAAGGACCGGGTCAAGGCGACCCTGCGCGACGAGCTCAGCAAGGCCAAGGAGGCCGACCTGCTGGTGCCGTCGGTGGCCTACGGCCATTTCGCCGCCAACGCCGAGGGCAACGACCTCGTCATCTGGAAGGACGAGTCACGGTCGTCGGAGTGGATGCGCTTCACCTTCCCGCGCCAGCGCAAGGAGCCGTGGCTGTGCATCTCCGACTTCTTCCGCCCGGTGGGCTCGGGCGACGAGGACTTCGCCAGCTTCATGCTGTGCACCATCGGCTCGCGGGCCTCCGAGGAGGCAGCTCGCCTCTTCGCCGAGAACGAGTACCAGAACTACCTGTTCCTGCACGGCCTGAGCGTCGAGATGGCCGAGGCGACGGCGGAGTACTGGCACCGGCGGATCCGCGAGGAGCTCGGGTTCGTGGGTGAGGACGGCCCGACGCTGACCGGCCTGTTCCGCCAGGCCTACCGCGGTGGTCGCTACTCGTGGGGCTACCCCGCCTGCCCGGATCTCACGGACAACGCCAAGGTCGTGGAGCTGCTGGGAGGGGACCGCATCGGCGTCACCGTCAGTGAGGGGTTCCAACTCAACCCCGAGCAGACCACCGACGCCATCATCTGCCACCACCCAGAGGCCAAGTACTTCGTCGCGTGAGCCTCGTCCGGCCGGCGGCCCGCGCCTGGGTCGCCGCTGGCCTCGTGCTGTTGGTCCTGCTCGCAATGGGCGGCCACGCCGCCGGCGCATCGGGGCCCGCCCGCCCGCTGGGCTCGGTGGTCGTCCCCGACCTCGGGCCGGGCTACGCCGTCACGTCGCAGGGGCCGCTCGACGCCTCGGAATTCGCCTCCAGCTCACCGGACCCGTCGGCCGCCTCGAGCGCGCTGGCGACCTTGGCGAAGACGATCAGCACCTACGAGCGGGTGTGGCAGGACGCCGCGGGCCGCAACGAGGTGCAGGACCTCCTGGTCCGCTTCCCCTCCGCCGTGGGGGCGCAGGTCTTCCTGCAGGCGGCGCAGCACTCGCTCCAATCCGGCGAGATCGTGAGCTCGGGCCCGTTGGCCGCGGTGCCCGGGGCGCACCGGACGACCTACTTCGCCTCGACCACCGAGGTGGGCGTCGGGCAGGCGATCACGATGCGCGCCGGCGTCTACGTGGACCTGCTGTCGTTCTTCGCGGCCGCGGCGGGCAACAGTCAGCCGATCACCCCCGCCGACGCCGAGCGGGTCGCCGTCGCCCAGCACACGGCGATGGTGGCGGCACCGGGGGGCAAGGACCCGCTGACGCCGGCGACGCCCAAGAAGGGTGTCTCGCTCGGCGCCCTCGGCGCCGCCGTCCTCGTCGTCGGCGTGCTCATCGTCGCCGTGGCCACCCCAACTCTGCTGCGCCGGCGGAGTCCCCGGACTCCGGAAACGGGGACGGACGACCCCGTCAGCGTGATGCTGCAGCCACCGCCTCCCGGGCGTGATAGCTCGAACGGGTGAGCGGCGACGCCTCGACATGGGCCACACCGAGCTCGGACCCGGCCTGGCGTAGCCGGTCGAACTCCCGAGGGGCCCAGTAGCGGGACACGGGGAGGTGGTCCCGGCTCGGCCGGAGGTACTGCCCGATCGTCACGATGGAGACGCCGACGCCGCGCAGGTCGGCCATGGTCGCCACCACCTCGCCCTCCCGCTCGCCCAACCCGACCATCAGGCCGGACTTGGTGACCAGGCCGGCCCGGGCGGCACGGGCGAGCACGGCCAGGCTGCGCGCGTAGCCGGCCGAGGGCCGCACGGCCCTCTGGAGCCGGGCCACGGTCTCGATGTTGTGGTTCAGCACGTCGGGCCGCGCCTCGAAGATGGTGTCGAGCGACGCCGCGTCGCCCCGGCAGTCGGAGATCAGCACCTCCACCGTCGTCGCCGGGTTGCGGTCCCTGATGGCCGTGATCGTCTGCGCCATCGCGCCCGCTCCCCCGTCGGCCAGGTCGTCACGGGCCACGCAGGTCACCACCGCGTGGCCGAGACCCATGCGCTCGACCGCGGCGGCCACCCGCGCCGGCTCGTCGGGTGCGAGCGGCAGAGGGTGGCGCGTGTCCACCTGGCAGAAGCCGCAGGCCCTCGTGCAGCGCTCGCCGTTGATCATGAAGGTCGCCGTGCCGTCCGCCCAGCACTCGTAGATGTTCGGGCATCCGGCCTCCTCGCACACCGTGACGAGCCCGAGCTCGTGGACGGTCGACCCGAGCTGGCGGTAGCCCTTGCCGATGCGCACCGGGACCCGCACCCACGATGGCTTGCGCACCGCGATGTCGAGGCCCTCCTCCGGCGCCACGCCGGCCTGGCGCAGGCGGCGCAGGAGGGGCCGCTCGCCCGGGGTCGGCGCCGCCGCGCCTCCGGCGGGCCCGGTCACGACGTCATGGCGCTCGACGTCGCCGTCGGCGAAGACCGCGGCCGCCCGGGCGACGAAGGCCTCGACGACCTCGTCCATCGCCACGTCGATCCCCTCGGCCCGCAGCGAGGTCACCCCGCGGTCCGCGATGCCGCAGGGCACGATGTGCCCGAACATGTCGAGGTCGGAGGTCACGTTGAGGGCGGCGCCGTGGAGCGTGCGTCGGCGTCCGGGGCCGGCGCGGAGGGTCCGCACCCCGATGGCCGCGATCTTCCTCGGGCTCGGGCCGTCGCCGTCGATCCAGACGCCGGGATACGCCTCCACGCTGGTGGCGCCGGGCAGTCCCAGATCGGCCAGCGTGGCGATCACGATCTGTTCGAGGCGGTGCACGTGGGCGGGACCCGACGCGGGGTCGTCGGGCACGTCCACGATCGGGTAGGCGACCAGCTGGCCGGGCCCGTGGTAGGTGACGTCGCCGCCGCGATCGGTGCGCTCGAGCGTCGCACCCACCAGCGCCGGGTCGACCAGCACGTGCCGTTCGTCCGCATGGGCCCCGAGCGTGTAGGTGTGCGGGTGCTCCAGGAGCAGGAGGTAGTCGTCCCCGGCCCCCGCGGCCAGCGCGTGCTGCAGCACGTACGCCTCGTGGTAAGGAACCGTCCCGAGCGACCGGATGCGCAACACGGGCGCCGCCCTCAGAGCTCTGCGGCCCAGTCGCGGCTGCTGAGGAGCTCCGAGATCCGCGCCAGGAACAGCGACACATAGGCCCCGTCGACGGCCCGGTGGTCCCAGCTCACGCCGAGGATGCCGGTGGAGTGGATGGCGATCGACTCCGACCCGTCGCTCTGGGTCACCACCACCGGCCGGCGGGCGATGCCGTCGGTGGCCAGGATCGCCACCTGCGGCTGGTTGATGATCGGGACCGTGAAGTAGGTGCCGAAGGGGCCGTCGTTGGTGATGGAGAACGTGCCCCCGGCGATGTCGTCCGCGTTGAGCTGGCGGCCCCGCGCCCGCTCCGCAAGATCGCGGATGCGCCGGGCGACACCGCGCAGCGTGACCTCCTCGGCCCGTTGGATGACCGGCACGATCAGGCCCTCGTGCGAGAGGTCCACCGCGATCCCGAGGTTGACCTCGGAGTGCACGAGCAGCGAGTCGTCGACCACCGACGCGTTGAGGAGCGGGAAGTCCCGCAGCGCCTCGACCGCGGCCCGGGCGACGAACGGCAGATAGGTCAGGGAGAACCCCTCCTCGGCCCTGAAGCGCTCGCCCCAGGCGGCCCGCACGCGTTCGACGGCCTCGAAGTCGACCTCGTTGGCGATGAACGCATGCGGCGAGGTCGCCTTGGACCGCACCATGTGCTCGGCGGTGCGGCGGCGCATGTTGGAGAAGGGGACGACCTGATCCCCGGCACGGCGGAACGACGCCATGGAGACCGGTGGTGCCGGCGGTGCGCTGGCCACCGGCATCGCAGGCGCCGTAGGTGGCGCGGGTGTGGGCGCCGTCGGTGCGGTCGGTGCCGCGGGTGCGGGCGCCGCGGCTGTCGCCGGTGCCGGAGCGGTCTGGGGTGCCGAACGGCGGGACTCGACCACCCGGAGCGCGTCCTCCCGGGTGATGCGCCCGCCCGCCCCGGTCCCCGTCACCTCGGACTCGCTGATGCCGTTCTCGGCCAGGAGCTTGCGCACGATCGGCGAGAGCAGAAGGGGCTCTGACCCGTTGCCGTCGGCCCCCGTGGCCGTCGCGGGCGCCTCCGCTGGTGCCGGTGCTGGTGCCGCTGGTGCCTCCGCTGGTACCGGTGCTGGTGCCGCCGGCGGCGGTGGCGGCGGTGGCGGCGGTGGCGGCGGGGGTGGTGCGGCGGTGGCGGGTTGCGGGGTCGGGGGCTCGGCTGTGCCGGCCGCGGGTGTGCCGCCGGAGGCTGACGATCCGTCGCCGATCACGGCGAGCCTGACGCCCACCTCGACCGTCTCGCCCTCGGGCACGAGGATCTCGGTGAGGACGCCGGCCGCGGGAGAGGGCACCTCGGAGTCGACCTTGTCCGTCGAGACCTCGAAGAGCGGCTCGTCGCGCTCGACGGCGTCCCCGACGGCCTTCATCCAGCGGGTGATCGTGCCCTCGGTCACGGTCTCGCCGAGTTGCGGCATCATGACGTCAGCCAACGTGCAGTCCCCTTCCGGTGAGCGCGAGCATGGTCTCGCCGAAGGTCTCGGACAGCGAGGGGTGCGGCTGAATGAACTGGGCCACCTCTTCAGGGAAGGCCTCCCAGTTGACCGCCAGGTAGCCGGCGCCGAGCTGCTCGGTCACCCACGGCCCGGTCATGTGCACGCCCAGCACTCTCCCCGCCGACCCGTCGGGCCGGCGCTCGGCGATGATCTTCACGACTCCCTCGGTGTCCCCGATGATCTGGGCGCGGCTGTTGCCGCCGAACGGGTCCTTCTTGGTCACGACGTCGATCCCGGCCGCCTTGGCCTGGGCCTCGGTCATGCCGCAGAAGGCCACCTCGGGGTGGCAGTAGATGGCCCAGGGCACCTTGGCGTTGTCCACGGGCACCACCGGCTCGCCCAGCATGCCCTTGACCGCCACGATGGCCTCGGCGAAGCCGACGTGGGCCAGTTGCGGCGTGTTCGCCACGACGTCGCCCACGGCCCACACGCCAGGCTCGCCGGTGCGCTGGTACTCGTCGGCGACCACGAAGCCGTGCTCGTCGATGGTGACGGCGACCCCGGCGCTGACCAGGCCCTCGGTGCGGGGGCGGCGGCCGACCGAGACCACGATGGCCTCGACGTCCCAGCTCTGCTCCCCCGCCCGCACGGTGGTGACGCTCCCGTCCGCCGCCGGCGTGTGGCCGTCGACCGCCGTGCCCGTGAAGATGTCGATGCCGCGCTTCTTGAACGAACGTGCCACGAGGCGGATGATGTCGTCGTCACAGCCGGTGAGGATGGTGTCGAGCGCCTCGATGATGGTCACCTTGGTCCCGAGGTCCGACAGCAGCGAGGCGAACTCGCACCCGATGACGCCCCCGCCGATGACGGCCACCGAGGCCGGCAGCTCCTTGAGGTCGAGGAATTCGTCGGACGTCATGACCCAGCGCCCGTCCACCTCGAAGCCGGGCAGCGTCCGCGGCACCGACCCGGCCGCCAGCACGACGTTACGGCCGGCCACGACGCGACCGGCGTCCTCCCCGTCGGTCACCTCGACGCGACGGCCGCTCCTGAGCGTCCCCGTCCCGGTCAGGATCGTGACCTTGCGCCCCTTGAGCAGTCCGGACAGGCCCTTGAACAGCTTGTCGACCACCGCGTTCTTGCGGTCCTGGCTCCTCGAGAAGTCGACCGACACGTCCGCCACGTCGATGCCGAACTCCTTGGAGTCGGCGATCGTCCTGCGGACCGCGGCCGTCTCGAGGAATTCCTTGGCGGGGATGCAGCCACGGTGCAGGCAGGTCCCGCCGACCTTGTCCCGCTCGACGATGGCCACCGAAAGGCCGGCCGCGGCACCGTAGAGCGCCGTCGCGTACCCGCCCGGCCCTCCGCCGACCACGACGACGTCGAACTCTTCCTCGGTGCTCATCGCCCGTCCTCTTCCTTCGTGCTCGCGAGGTTCGTCCGGCGCGCTCGGCCTCCCCGAAAACCTCCCGATCGCACAGGACGGAACTCTCCGCGTCCTCTCCGCGCGTCCGCGCGTGCTGCCTCGGCAGCATACCGTTCGCACCGCCGCACCAAGGCCGCCGGCGGCGCCGGCTACCCGACCGTGCCGGTGCCCGAATCGGCCGCCTGGGTGGCCAGCTCGTCCACCCGGTCGTTCCAGCGGTCACCGGAGTGCCCCTTGACCCAGCGGAACCTGACATGGACCTCCGTGGCGAGCGCGAGCTCAATGAGCGGCTCCCACAGGTCGCGGTTCGCCACCGGCTTGTTCTGAGAGTTCTTCCAGTTGCGGCGCTGCCATCCCCGCCACCAGCCGTCCGTGAAGCACTTGACGACGTAGGTGGAGTCGCTGACCACGTCGATGGCGGCCGGCGCCTCGGGGATGAGGGAGCGGAGCGCCTCGAGCGCCGCCGTGATCTCCATGCGCTGGTTGGTGGTGTGGGCCTCGGCGCCGCTCGCGTAGCGCCCCTCCGGCACCGCCCACGCCCAGCCACCCGGGCCCGGGTTCCCCCGGCATGCGCCGTCGGTGTACACGATGACGGGGACCTTTCCGGCGGGCATGCCAAATGTGTAACAGGCGCGACCGGTGGTCGTGGTGCTCCCCTCCCTGCCGGTACCGTGGGGAAATGCTGTTCGACGGGATCAGTCACCAGGTTCCCGACACCGATCCCGGGGAGACCGAGGAGTGGCTCGAGTCCTTCGATGCCATCGTCGACGCCCGGGGCCGGTCGAGGGCGCGCTACCTGCTCATGAAGCTGCTGGAGCGGGCGCGCACCAAGCAGGTCGACTTCCCGGCCACGGTCTCGACGCCGTACGTCAACACGATCCCGGCCGACGCGGAACCCTGGTTCCCCGGCGACGAGTACCAGGAGCGCCGCATCCGCGCCTACATCCGCTGGAACGCCGCCGCCATGGTGATCCGGGCCAACACGCGCACCGAGGGTGTCGGCGGGCACCTCTCCACCTACGCCAGCTCGGCGGCGCTCTACGAGGTCGGCTTCAACCACTTCTTCCGCGGCAAGGCCGACGGCGGGTTCGGGGACCAGGTCTACTTCCAGGGTCACGCGGCGCCCGGCATCTACGCCCGGGCGTACGTGGAGGGCCGCCTGAGCGAGTCCGAGCTCGACAGCTACCGCCACGAGGTGGGCGGCGACGGCCTCCCGAGCTACCCCCACCCCCGGACGCTCCCCGACTTCTGGGAGTTCCCGACCGTGTCCATGGGCCTGGGGCCGATCTCGGCCATCTACCAGGCGCACGTGAACCGGTACCTCAACCAGCGCCGCCTCGTCGACACCTCCGCCGCCAGGGTGTGGTGCTTCGTGGGCGACGGGGAGATGGACGAGCCCGAGTCGAGCGGCGCGCTCGGCGTGGCCGGCCGCGAGCACCTCGACAACCTGATCTTCGTCGTCAACTGCAACCTGCAGCGCCTCGACGGCCCGGTGCGGGGCAACGGCAAGATCATCCAGGAGCTCGAGGCGGTCTACCGCGGGGCGGGCTGGAACGTGATCAAGGTGATCTGGGGCTCGCGCTGGGACGCGCTCTTGGCCCGCGACGTCGACGGCGTCCTGCTGGACCGGATGAACACGACGGTGGACGGCGAGTACCAGAAGCTGGCCACCGAATCGGGCGCCTACATCCGGGAGCACTTCTTCGGGCCCGACCCCCGGCTGCGCAAAATGGTCGAGGACCTGAGCGACGACGAGCTGGTCTCGCTCCCCCGCGGCGGCCACGACTACCGCAAGCTCTATGCCGCCTACAAGCTGGCCACCGAGCAGCGGGGGGCGCCGACGGTCATCCTGGCCAAGACGATCAAGGGGTGGACGCTCGGACCGGAGATCGAGGCGCGCAACGCCACCCACCAGATCAAGAAGATGACCAAGGCGCAGCTGCGCGCGCTGCGAGACCGGCTGTACCTGACCGACGACATCCCCGACTCCGCCCTCGAGGGCGATCCGCCCTATATCCGCCCGGCCGAGGGGTCCGACGCCATGGAGTACCTGCGCGCCCGCGGGCGCGTGCTCGACGGGCCGGTCCCGGTGCGTGTCGTGCGCCCCGTGCCGCCCCAGCGGCCCGACGCCAAGGTCTTCGAGGAGTTCGCGGCGGGCTCGGGGGCGCAGTCGGTCTCCACCACCATGGTGTTCACCCGCCTCCTGCGGAACCTGGTGCGCGACCCCACGGTCGGCTCGCTCGTCGCCCCGATCGTCTCGGACGAGGCCAGGACCTTCGGCCTGGAGCCGCTCATCGCCGAGGCGAAGATCTACGCGCCCGAGGGGCAGCACTACATACCGGTCGACGCCGACCTGCCCCTGCACTACGCGGAGAGCTCCTCGGGGCAGGTCCTCCAGGAGGGGATCACCGAGGCCGGGGCGCTGGCGTCGTTCACGGCCCTGGCCACGTCGTACGCCACCTGGGGCCAGCCCATGGTGCCGGTCTTCCTCTTCTACTCCATGTTCGGGTTCCAGCGAGTCGGGGACCTGGCCTGGGCGCTCGGCGACATGCGCGGCCGGGGCATCCTGGCGGGCTGCACCGCCGGGCGCACGACGCTCCAGGGCGAGGGGCTCCAGCACGACGACGGGCAGTCGCCGCTGCTCGCCTCCACCAATCCCGCGGCCATGGTCTACGACGCGTCGTTCGCCTACGAGGTGGCCACCATCGTGGAGGCCGCCGTCACCGAGATGCTCGGCCCGGACCCCAAGGACCGCTTCTGGTACCTCACGCTCTACAACGAGAACCACCCGATGCCCGCCCTCCCCGAGGGCGAGGAGGGGGTCGCCGTCCGACGCGGCATCATCGAGGGCCTCTACCGCTTCGCCACGGCGCCCGACGTGCCCGGCGACCTCCGGGCGACCCTGTGCTTCTCCGGCCCGATGTGGAGCATCGCGATGGAGGCCCAGCGCATCCTCGCCGAGCGCTACGGCGTGGGGGCCGACGCCTGGGCCGTGACCTCGTGGACGAGCCTGCGCGTCGACGCGCTCGAGGCGGAACGTTGGAACAGGCTCCACCCCGACGGCGAGCGGCGCCGGGCCCTGGTCACCGGGGCCCTCGGCTCGGGCACCGATCCCGTCGTCGCCATCACCGACTACATGCGCAGCGTGCCCGACCAGGTGGCGCGCTTCGTGGACCGCCCCTACACCTCGCTCGGGACCGACGGGTTCGGCCGCTCCGACGCCCGGACGGCCCTCCGCTCGTACTTCGAGGTCGACGCCGCCCACCTCGTCGTCGCCGTCCTGCAGCAGCTGGCTCTCGGCGGCCGTGTCGATCCCGCGGTGGTGGCCGGGGCGATCGCCGACCTCGGCATCGACGCGTCGCGCCCCGCCCCCTTCACCACCTGAGCCGACTCGCGGGTCGAGGAGCGCCACGAAGGCGGCCAGCGTGTCCTCGCCACCGGGCGGCACGCGCAGCGAGTGGGTCCGGCTGTCGGGCCCGAGGTCGATGGCGACGTCGAAGAAGGCGCAGCACCGCTTCTCGCGCTGGCCTGCCACTCCGGCACCCGTTCGGCCAGCGATCCGGTGTCCAGGCTGCAGGCGATCGGGCCCGGCTCCTGCGGTGGCGTCATTGCCGCCCGCCCGCCACCAGCGTGTCCCGCGTGATCTCCATGTGGCCGAGGTGCTGGAACAGCTCCTCGAGGATGTGGACCAGCACCGCGCCCTTGGTCCGGGTGTAGGGCTCCGGGTCCCCGGGCTCGGGGCGCACGCCCACCGGGGCGGCGCCGGCGACCAGCCCGACGATGTCCTCGCGCAGCCGCCGGCGGGCGTGCTCGGCGCGCCGCAGCAGCCCGGCCACATCACCGCGCGCGGCGAACTCGGCGCTGCGGTCGCGCTGCACCGGGCGCTCGGCCACGGTCGCTCCACCCCAGTACTCCATGACGCCGAGGCAGTGGGTGAGGATCACGTAGGCGGAATTGCCGCCGCGAAAGGACGGCCGCCGGTTGGCCAGGTCGTCGCCGAGCTCCTCGACGATGCCGGCCATGGCGGAGAGGGCGAGGTCGACGAACCACAAGAAGTCCTCCGCCGAGACGGCGACCGGGCCGGACTCCGCGGCGTCAGTGGGCGATCCAGGCATCGGGGTCGGTGACCATCTTCTGCACGTGCGGGGGCAGCTTGCCCGTGATCACGTCGGTCAGGGTGACCTTCTCGAGCACCATGCGCAGGCTGGCCCGCACCGCCACCCAGACCTGCTGGAGGTTCTCGGCCGCGCCGTCGTAGCTGGTGGCCTCGGGCCGGAAGCCCCGCACCTCGGCCAGCGGGCCGTCGAGGGCGCGGATGACGTCGGCGATGGTGATGGCGTCGGGCTCGCGGGCCAGCCGGTAGCCGCCCTCGGCGCCGCGCTGGCTGGCCACGACGCCGGCCCGCCGGAGGTCGGCCAGGATGGCGCCGAGGAAGCGGGGCGGCAGGCCCTGCTCGCCGGCCAGGTACTCGGCGGTCTGGGGCGTCCCGGCGGCGGCCAGCG
>Ga0181538_10000678_pt1 | contig 40446 bp, 32 predicted proteins | sample PEATcosm2014_Bin_40_FD_119773 | JGI IMG/M metagenome (GOLD analysis project Ga0181538, IMG submission 119773) | Peatland microbial communities from MTU Mesocosm Facility, Houghton, MI, USA - PEATcosm2014_Bin23_30_metaG | ecosystem: Environmental > Terrestrial > Soil > Wetlands > Peat | place... | reverse complement strand
GCAGCCTGGGGGTCTGCTACCTGGAAAACCAGGCCCGCGTTTGACACGGCCCCACGGTCTCCAGTTTGGGGCCCACCTTCGGACGCGGCGCAATGACCAATGGTTGGATCGACATCAAGAACAGCGACATGATGTTGATCATGGGGGGCAATCCCGCCGAGAATCACCCCTGCGGCTTCAAGTGGGCGATAGAAGCCAAAATCCACCGTAACGCGAAAACGATAGTTGTTGACCCGCGCCTGACGCGCACCGCCGCGAACGCCGACATGTACGTGCAGATCCGCGCCGGCGCCGACATTGCCTTCCTCGGCGGCGTCATCAACTATGCCATCGCCAACAACCGCATCGCCAAAGACTATCTCGTCAATTACACCAACGCCGCATTCATTATCAAAGACGGTTTTAACCTGCCCGAGGACGGTCTCTTTTCTGGATTCGATCCCGAGAAAAAGATCTACGACAAAAAAACCTGGAATTACGAAGAAGGCGGAGACCTGGCTGGCAAACCGGTCGTGGGCACGCCGCCGGAAAAGACACCTCCTCCTCTGCTACCGGGCGCAACGCCGCCCGCGCCGGCGCTCCCGGCGAAGGTCGCGTTTGATCTCTCGCTGCAGCATCCGCGCTGTGTGTATCAACTGTTGAAGAAGCAATACGAGCGCTACACGCCCGAAATGGTGGAGCGGATCACCGGCATTCCACAGGAGCAATTCCTCAAGGCCGCCGACCTGTTCACCTCCATCCGCAAAGATGGCGACATGAAAAAAGTCGCCACCATTATTTATGCAGTCGGATGGACGCAGCACAGCTTCGGCACGCAGATCATCCGCACCGCCGCCGTCCTGCAACTCCTGCTGGGCAACGTCGGCCGCGCCGGCGGCGGAGTCAATGCGCTCCGCGGCCACTCCAACATTCAGGGCGCCACCGACATGGCCGGGATCTTCGACATCCTCCCCGGCTACTTGAAGATGCCGAATCCCACTGACGTCGATCTGGCCGCCTTTCTGAAGCGCACCACGCCAACCCAGTCCAAGCCCGATCCGTGGGATTCGTTTAATTACTGGTCGAACACACCAAAATTTGCCGTCTCGTTTCTGAAGGCGATGTACGGACCAGCCGCCACCAAGGAAAACGACTTTGCCTTCAATTATCTGCCGAAAATCGACCGCAACTATTCCTGGGTGAATATCTGGAACGACATGTACGAGGGCAAGGTAAAAGGCATCTTCGCCTTCGGCATGAACGGCGTCATGATCGGCCCCGATTCGAACAAGAATATCGATGCGCTGAAAAAGGCTGACTGGCTGGTCGTCTGCGAGATCTATCCCGACGAGACCAGTGAATTCTGGAGGGCTCCGGGAATTACGGCCGAGGACCAGAAGAAGATCAACACGACAGTATATCGTCTGCCGGGCGCAGGCTTCGCGGAAAAAGACGGCACCTTCGTGAACTCCGCCCGCTGGCTGCAATGGAAGAACGTAGCCGTGCCGCCGCCCGGGCAGGCGCGGCTAGACCAGGAAATCCTAGCGACCATCTTTTTGAAAGTTCGCGAGCTCTACAAGAAAGACGGCGGCAAGTTCCCCGATCCCGTTCTGAACGCGACGTTCGCGTACACCAACCCGTACAATCCGTCACTCGCCGAAGTAGCGAAAGAAATCAACGGCAAAGCGCTCGCCGACATCACCGACCCGAAGACCAACACGACCATCAAGGCCGGTCAGCAACTCCCCGGCTTTGCCTGGCTTAAAGACGACGGCACGACGCTCTCCGGGAACTGGCTCTATTGCGGATCATGGACCGAAGCCGGCGCCATGATGCAGCGCCGCGGAACCGACGATCCCTCCGGCCTCGGTATTTATCCCAATTGGGGATGGTCGTGGCCGGCGAATCGCCGCGTTCTCTATAACCGCGCCTCCTGCGATCTGGACGGCAAGCCCTGGGATCCTTCGCGCCGCCAGGTTTGGTGGGACGAGGCCAAGCAAAGCTGGGTGGGCGTCGACGTTCCCGATTTCAAAGCGGATTCCGCACCCAAAGATCACATGGGCCCCTTCATCATGAATCCCGATGGCATCGGACGTTTGTTCGTGCCGCTGGGCGGCATGCAAGACGGTCCTTTCCCCGAGTTCTATGAGCCGATCGAAAGCCCGCTTGCCAATTTGTTGCATCCGAAACAATCCAACAATCCGGTCGTGAAACGATATAAGACCGACATGGACAAGTATGGGACGGTGGATCAGGGATACAACGTTATCTGCACCACCTATCGTTTGACCGAGCACTATCACTACTGGACAAAAAATAATCCCATGAACGTGCAGCTCGTGCCGGAACCGTTCATCGAAGTCCCGGCCGAACTGGCCGACCGCATGGGCATTCGCGGCGGCGAAAGGGTAAAAGTCACCAGCGCGCGCGCTCACTACATCGCGAAGGCCATGGTCACGCGCCGCATCCGGCCCATGAAGATCGATGGCAAAGAAACGTTCCAGATCGGCATTCCCATTCACTGGGGCTTCCGCGGCATAGCGGAGGATGAAGACAAGACGGCGAAGACGCTCGCGAATCAATTGACGCCGACCGTGATCGATCCGAACGCGTTCACGCCTGAATTTAAAGGCTTCTTAGTGAAGATCGAAAAGGTTTAGCCGGTGGAGCGTCGGGCTCCACAAGCGATTTAATTCAACACCGAGGACGGGGGATGGCAGACCGCAAGGCATTACAAGCCGAAATGATCTCGGGCCATACCACTCCCTCGCCCGGCAACGGCATGCAGCGCGACCTCGAAGTCTGCAAACTGGTCGACACCACCACCTGCATCGGCTGCAAAGCGTGCGAAGTAGCGTGCGCCGAGTGGAACGACTTGCCGTTCACTCCGACCACCTTCGACAACACTTACCAGACGATGCCCGAGACCAGCTACCATTTCTGGAACCTCATCAAGTTCAATGAGCACCAGAATCCCGATGGCACCATCCAATGGCTCATGCGCAAGGATCAGTGCATGCATTGCGCTGACCCCGGATGCCTGCACGCCTGCCCCGCCGACGGCGCCATCGTGAAATATGCCAACGGCATCGTCGACTTCAATCAGGAAAATTGCATTGGCTGCGAATTCTGCGTTTCCGGGTGCCCTTTCAATATTCCGCGCTTCAATCCCGCGACCAAGCGCGTCTACAAATGCACGTTATGCTCCGACCGCGTCGGCGAGGGACTCGAACCCGCCTGCATCAAGGCGTGTCCGACGGGTTGCCTAAAGTTCGGCACCAAGGACGACATGAAGTTCATCGCCGAGGAGCGCGCGAAACAACTGCGCGACAATTTCGGGTGGCAGAATGCCGGTGTCTACGATCCGCAATCGGTCGGCGGAACCCACGTGATCTACGTTCTCCACGACGCCACCGATCCCGAGCGCTACGGCAACCTGCCGAAAGATCCGCAGATTCCGTGGAGCTACACGGTCTGGAAGTGGCTGTTCAAGCCTGTGCTCGGAACTTTCGCCTTGTTTGGCCTGCTCGGCGTTCTCTTGCATCACGTAACCCACGGCCCGCGCCTGCCCCAACCGGAACCTCCTAAAAAGGAGGAAGTCAATGGCTAGCGCCGTTGAGCGTTTCGACGACAAAGCTCGCGAGAGTTTCGAAGCGGCGGGCAAGACCACCGTCTATCACGGAGAATTGCTGCGCCATCCCGTCTACACGCGCGTCCTCCACTGGTCGGTCGCGCTCTTTTTCTTTCTCGCGCTGTTCACCGGCTTCAGCATCTATCTTCCGTGGCTTTTCCGCTGGTTCACTCCCTTTTTCGGAGGCGGACAACTCAGCCGCATCATGCATCCGTATTTCGGCGTGGCCTTCGTCTTTTTCTTTGCCTTACAAGCCCTGAACTGGCTGCAACCCATGATTTGGACCGGAGCTGATTCGCGCTGGATGCGCAACATAAAACAGATAGCCAGTGGCGAAGAAAAAATGGATCCACCTGACACCGGTTTTTTCAACGCCGGACAGAAAATTCAATTCTGGGAGATCGTCGGCGGCTGCATCGTCTACCTCATCACCGGCATCATCCTGTGGGCAGGCGCCAAGACCTTCGGAAGAATTCCGGTCGCCATCAGCTACGTGCTGCACGACATCTCCGCCCTCATCATGCTCGGCGGAATCTTCATCCACATCTACCTGAGCACGATCGGTGAGCCCGGCACCTTCCAGGCAATGATCCGCGGCGCGGTAAGTGAAGCCTGGGCCTGGACCTTCCATCCCGCCTGGTACAAGCAGGTCACCGGACGCGACCCGCAGCAAGCCTGCGAAGAAGCCCGCCGTCAAATGAATGCCGGCAACAAACTCTAGCAGGCCGCCTAGCGCTTTGTGCGCACAGCAGAAACCTCCGTGTTCGCCCGGCTGAAAGCGAACTGCAGCTTCCATTCCCGCGCGCCAGATTCACCCGCTTGTGCCGGAGAGAACTTCCAACCCCGGGCAGCCTCCAGTGCGAGGCGCGAAAAGTACTTGCTCGGCCCGGCGGATTCGAGCTCCGCCTTCTCCACATTGCCCGCGGCATCCACTTCGACCTTCACTCGAACCTTGACTCTGCCTTGAATTGTGCGGCGTGCGCTGGGCGAAACCTGCGGCATCACCCGCAGCACAACACCGCTCTGATCGGCAGTCGCAGACGCCTTTTTATCACCGCCCGGCCCCGGCGTCGCCCCCTTAACCTCTACCTTTCCCGGCGTCGCAAGGCTCGGCTTCGACTGCGGCTGTGTCGGTGCCTGCGCCGACTGAGAGTTTTCGGCCGGCTGCTGATCTTGCGTCGATCGAATCCCCGCTGGAGCGCTCGACGGTTTCGGTCTTGCAATCAAGAAAAAGCCAACTGCAACGGCTGCCGTCAATCCCAGCACGTAAGGCCATTTTGCCGATACCTTCCGCTCACCCGAGATCGCTCGCACAGCCGCCGCCTTCCCCGCCTGAACCGACGTCTGGACTGGCCGCGCCGCTTCCACTAGCTCTGATCCCACCCGATCCGATTCCAGACGAGCACTGATCTCCGCAACCGTCCATCGCTTCGCCGGATCGACTTGCAAGCAGTGCGCTGCGATTTCGCGGAATGGCTTCGGGAGCCCCGGCGGCACTTCCGGCGCACTCGACGGTGCGCGATCCCAAGCCGGCAAGCGCTGCGTCAGCGCCTCAACCAGTGTCATCCCTAACTGCCAAACGTCGGCAGCTGTCGAAACCGCTCCAATCGCCGCTTCTGGCGGATCATAGGCACTCGTCTTCCTGGCGCCCTGGCTCCTGTCACCCGCCGCAACCAGAGCGTCGCTCGATAGCTTCACCTGGTCCCCAATGGCCAGAATATTTGACGGCTGGATGTGACCATGCACAAACCCCTTTGCGTGCACATATTGCAAAGCCCGCAGAATCGGCGGAAGCATGACTCGCGCTTCCTCTGCCGTCAGCGCCCGCTCCGGAAGAATCTGTGAAAGATTTTCCTCCGCATGCTCCTCCACGACATAAAGCAGCGCCGTGCCATCCAGTTCACAGCGTCCCGCCTCGAAAATGCGAATCAGATTCAGATGGCTTAGTTCGCGGGCCACCCTCCATCGCAGGAGTTGTTTCTCCGCGTCCACCGCGTCGGCGGGAATCAACTTGATGACCGCTTTCTCGGATTCGCCCGCACCGCTTTGCATAACGGTAAGGTACACAGCACCGTGATCGGAACCACCCAGATAGTTTTGTAACGGAAGTCTCCCATTGACGGTGCGCCCCTCCCATTGTTCAAACCTTTCGCTCATATGGTCTCGCTCCTACCCGGAGCCTCGATAGCCCGCTATTGTATGCGACCGAGCACGAAACCGGTCACAGGGGCGACGCGGAAGTTCCACGTGATAGTCGTGTGCACTCCACCGCAAACATCCTTCGCCGCGCTTTACAATACACGCATGGCTACCATCCCCGCCGAAATCAGCGGCCAGCGTTACATTAGCCTCGCCACCTTCCGAAAAAGTGGCGTCGCCGTGTACACTCCCATCTGGTTTGCCGAGGACGGCAACAAACTCTACTTCATGACGAATAGTAAATTGGGAAAGTGCAAGCGCATCCGCAACAACCCGCAAGTCAAGATCGCGCCCTGCACCATCCGCGGGAAAATTACCGGCCCGGAATTCCCAGCAACCGTTCGCGTAATGCGACCGGAAGAGTTCGCTCGCGTCCGCCGGTTGATCAACGCAAAATACTGGCTTGCCCGTCTCCCGCTCCTCTGGCGCAACACCGACACCTATATTGAGATCACGCCCGCATCTGCATGAATAAGCCGGTATGAATCCAACTTCGGCACCGGGCGCTCTGCGCGCTGCGGCGAGTTGTGTCCTTATTCGGGAATCGGGGCAGTCCAGTGCGGCGCCTGACGTTTACGCTGCCTGCTCCACCCTGTTACCATCGAAGGTTGCTTCAAGCCCTGCTTATTTCTTCTTAGGCAAGCAAATCTTCTTCCGGAGGCACCATGGCCGTAAAAGTTGGCATTAATGGATTTGGACGCATCGGACGCAACGTTCTTCGCACTGCGCTCGGTGACAAGAATCTCGACTTCGTCGCCGTTAACGATCTCACCGATCCGAAGACGCTGGCCCACCTGCTCAAGTACGACTCGATCCTCGGCAACCTGCCTAACCAAATCACCGCCGGCACCGACAGTATTTCGATCGACGGCAAAGTCATAAAGGTTTTTAAAGAAAAGGATCCCGCCGCCCTGCCCTGGGACTCCGTCGGAGCTCAGGTCGTCATCGAGTCCACCGGACGCTTCACCGACGCCAGCGAAGCAAAAAAACATCTGCGCGGCTCGGTGAAAAAAGTCATCATCTCTGCACCCGCGAAGAACGAAGACCTCACCGTCGTGCTCGGCGTGAATGAAGAGAAGTACGATCCCGCCAAGCACCACATCGTGTCGAACGCTTCCTGCACCACGAATTGCCTGGCCCCGGTCGCCAAGGTCGTGAACGACAACTTCAAGATTGTCAGCGGCACCATGACTACTATTCACTCTTACACGAACGATCAGGTGATCCTCGACTTCCCGCACAAGGATTTGCGGCGAGCGCGCGCGGCGGCGATCAACATGATCCCAACCTCGACCGGCGCCGCCAAAGCGCTCAAGCTCGTCATCCCCGATCTGGCCGGCAAGATCGACGGCTTCGCCATGCGCGTACCCACGCCCAACGTCTCGGTCGTCGACCTCGTCGTCTGGGTAGAGAAGAAGACCACCAAAGAAGAGGTCAACGCGGCCCTGAAAAAAGCCTCTGAATCGGGCTCGCTGAAGGGCTACCTCGGCTTTGAGGAAAACGAACTGGTCTCGTCCGATTTCAAAGGCGACTCCCGCTCCTCGATCGTCGACGCGCACATGACCCTGGTGGTCGGCGGCAACTGCGTCAAGGTGATCTCGTGGTATGACAACGAGTGGGGTTACTCCTGCCGTGTCCGCGATCTGATCAACCTGATGGCTGCCAAAGGTCTGTAGCCCGCTGTGCGTCGTTCGCTATTCGCTGTTCTCCCCTGCGGAGACTAGGTGCTGACACTAGGCGAATCTGCGAACAGCCAACGACGAACAGCGAATAGCCGATAATAGGTGCTCCCATGTCTAAGCTTTCTATTCGCGACCTTCCTCTCAACGATCACCGCATCTTCATGCGTGTAGACTTCAACGTCCCGCTCGACGACGGCCGCGTCATGGACGACACACGCATCCGCGAAACTCTGCCCAGCATCGAGTACGCTCTGCGTCACGGCGCCCGCCTCATCCTGGCGTCTCACCTGGGCCGTCCCAAAGGCAAGCCCAATCTAAAGATGAGCCTCAAGCCCGTCGCCGAGCGTCTGCGCATGTTGCTGGACAAAGAACTGTCACGCGGAGAAAATGTCGGCTTCTGCCCCGAGTGCGTTGGAGAGGAAGCCGAAGAGATGGCGCTCAAGCTCGAGAAAGGCCAGGCGCTGCTGCTAGAGAACCTCCGCTTCCATGGCGAGGAAGAAAAAAACGAAGAGAATTTTTCCAAACAACTCGCCAAGCTCGCCGAATTCTACGTCAATGACGCCTTCGGCACGGCCCATCGTGCGCATGCCTCCACGGTTGGCATCACCCGGTTTGTGCAGAAATCGGCAGCCGGCTTGCTCATGGAAAAGGAGCTGCAATATCTCGGTCGCGTCCTGCAGAACCCCGAGCGCCCCTTCGTTGCCATCCTCGGCGGCGCCAAGGTCAGCGACAAGATCGGAGTCATCCAGAGCCTGCTCAGCAAGGTTGACGTCCTCATCATCGGCGGTGGCATGGCCTACACCTTCCTCAAGGCGCAAGGCGAATCCGTCGGCAAGAGTTTGGTTGAAGAAGACAAGATCGAGCTCGCACGCGACCTTCTGAAGCAGGCGAGAGCTCATAAGGTCAAGTTCCTGTTGCCGACCGACCACGTCATCGCCGACCGCGTCGAAGCCAGTGCCTTGGTGAAATTCGTCGGCCAGGGTGAGCCCATCCCCGCCAACATGATGGCGCTCGATATCGGCCCGCAAACGATCGAGGCCTTTTCCGAAGAGGTGGCTCGCGCCCGCACCATTGTCTGGAACGGCCCCATGGGCGTTTTCGAATTGCAGCCATTTGCGAGAGGCACTTTCAAGATCGCTCAGGCTGTGGCCGAGAATGCCGGCGCCACTACGATCGTAGGCGGCGGAGATTCCGTAGCCGCCGTCAAAGCCGCCGGAGTAGCCGACAAGATCACCCATATTTCAACTGGCGGTGGCGCTTCGCTGGAGTTCCTGGAAGGAAAAAAGCTTCCCGGAGTGGAAGCTCTGACGGATAAGAGATAGGTCCCAGGTGTTAGGTGTTAGGTCTCAGGCGATCGGAGGTTTGGATCTGGGCGTCGCTTGAAACGATCCCCTGATACAAAGCGTAAGCCCGGCGCTCCGAGTTGCTGCTCACCGGCTAGAGCTAAAAGCTAAGACCTGCGTCCTGAGACCTGAAACCTAACACCTGAGACCTCTTCAGTGTCCGCTATGTCCGACTTCGCAGCCCGACTGACGTTCGCTGACGCCAAGACGCTCGAACTCCACGGCCCCGCCGACATCACCAAGGAGGAGACCGACGCCATCGTCAACGCCGCCAACTCGTCTCTGCTCGGCGGAGGAGGCGTCGATGGAGCCATTCACCGCGCCGGCGGCCCCTCGATACTCCAGGAGTGCAAACGCATTGTGGCCAAAATAGGCAGCCTCCCCGCCGGCAAAGCCGTCATCACCACCGGCGGACGGTTGCGCGCCCAATATGTAATTCACACCGTCGGCCCAGTGTATGGAGAAGGCCGGCACAGCGAGGCTGAAACGCTCGCCAGTTGTTATCGTGAGTCCATCCGAATCGCCGATGATCATGGAATGAGATCGCTGGCTTTCCCTTCGATATCGACCGGAGCCTTCGGCTATCCTGTTCACGAGGCTGCTGAAATAGCAATGCGCGCCATTGTCGACGCTTTGCCGCATTGCACTGATGTAAAGCACGTCCGTTTCGTGCTCTTCGACATTGCCACCTGCAAGGTCTATGTCGAGGCCGCCGAAAAATTATCCCAGCAACTGCACCCGATTTCCGCTATCTTCGAGAAAGGTCCTTCATGAGAAAAAAACTCATCGCCGCCAACTGGAAGATGTACAAAACGCCCGACCAGGCCCGCGACTTCTTCCGCGATTTCCTGCCCCTGGTTCACGGCCCCGATTGCAACCAAGGCCGCGATGAAATCGTCGTCTGCCCCACTTACCTCGCGCTCGATGCCGCCGTCACTGCGGCCAAGGGATCGAATGTCGCCATCGGCGCGCAAGATCTCTACTGGGAAAAAGAAGGCGCATTCACCGGAGAAGTCAACGCCGCCATGCTGCTCGCCGTCGGCGTCACCCACGTCATCATCGGACACTCCGAGCGCCGCCAGTACTTCGGCGAGACCGACGACACCGTCAATCTCAAGCTCAAGTCCGCCCTCGAAGCCGGACTCATCCCCATCGTTTGCGTGGGAGAAGTTCTCGAAGAACGCGAAGCCGGGCTCACCGACGACGTCCTGCGCCGCCAATGTCTCCGCGCCTTCAATAAAGTCTCGGCCAAAAAAGCCGTCAGCCTGGTGGTCGCGTACGAACCGGTGTGGGCCATCGGCACCGGAAAAACCGCCACCCCGCAGCTGGCCGCCGACGCCCACGCCATCATTCGAGCCGAAGCCGCCGAATCCTTCGGCCAGGAATTCGCCAACAAACTCCGCATCCTCTATGGCGGCTCCGTCAAACCAGAGAACGCCCATGCCCTGATGTCGGAAGAGGAAATCGACGGCGCCCTGGTAGGCGGAGCTTCGCTTGATCCCAAGTCGTTCGCGGCGATCGTGAAGTATTAGACCTGCCGGGGAAAATTCGAAAAGCGGAATTTTTGGAGCCGACGGATCGCTGTTGCGCTCCCGCTACGCTTCGCGCCCTTCCGCTGGCGGGTAATCGGGAACCGGAATAAAATGCTCCGAACATGACATCTGTGCCGGTCTTCCACAGCAAAACGATGAAATCGCTTGTCTTCCTAGTGCTCGGGCTCTTTGCTTTCGCCGCCGATCAATCTACCCAGGTAAAGGGCGGCAACGGAATCATCCTTCCACCTGCGCCGCCAACCGAAGCCAAGCCGGTAATCGAGAACATTCACGGAACCACGCTCACTGATCCCTATCGCTGGCTGGAAGACGCAAAGAGCCCGGAGACCCGCGCGTGGATCGATCGGCAGATGAAATACACGGAGCAGTACCTGTCGCAAGTGAAGATCCGGCCGGAGATCGTCGATGAACTCGGGAAGCTCGAACGCGTGCAGAGCTACAGCATCCCTTTCGAGCGCGGTGGGAGTTATTTTTTCAAGAAGCGGCTCGCCGATGAGAACCAGGGATCGATCTATATGCGGCGCGGATTGCGCGGTCAGGATGAACGGCTGGTCGACGCGACGAAACTGAGCAATGACCAGAACACGTCCGTGCAGATCAATGATATTTCCAAGGACGGCACGCTGCTGGTTTACGGGATTCGCTCCGGAGGCGCCGATGAAGAGTCGGTACACATTCTCGAGATCAATAAGAACGATGTCGCGAGAAACCACGAACTCCCCGACTCTCTGCCCTCCGCGCGTTATTCCGGCATCCAGCTCAGCCCCGATAAACAAGGTCTTTATTACGCACGCTTCGATCCCGCGGGAACGATCGTCTTCTATCATAAGCTCGGATCACTCGCCACCAGCGATGAACTCATCTTCGGTAAAAGCTTCGAGGGGGAGACACTCGGCCCCATGCAACTCATCGGCGCCGAAATCACTGAGAACGAGCGCTACCTGATGATCACCGTGGTGCACGGCGTTCCGCCCAAGCGCGTCGATGTTTATATGAAAGACTTGCGCCAGCCGGACTCAGCGATTCGCCCGGTCATCCATGGAATCGACGATCGGTTCACACCTGTGAACTACGGCGACGATCTCTACGTGCTCACCGACTACCAGGCGCCGAACTATCGCGTAGTCAAGGTGCAGATCGCCAATCCGCAACCGCAGTACTGGACCAGCATCGTACCCGAAGGCAAAGACGTCATTTCCGGGATTTCGGTCGTCGGCGGGAAACTCTTTGCCACCGGAGTTCATGACGTGCTAACGGAAACACGCATCTTCACGCTTGAGGGAAAGGAGACCGGACGCATCGCATACCCGACTCTCGGCGCGGCAACTGGCCTTTACGGCCGCGAAGATGGCAGCGAAGGATTCTACAGCTTCGAGTCGTTCATCATCCCGCCAACCATCTATCGCTATGACATTAACAGCGGAAGAACGGAAATTTTTGCCAAGCCCACCGTACCCTTCGCCTCCGATCAGTACGAAGTGAAGCAAGTTTTCTACCAATCGAAGGACGGTACGCGCGTGCCCATGTTCATCTCGTCGAGGAAAGGCCTGAAGCGCGATGGCAACACGCCAACATTGATGTCGGCCTATGGCGGATTCCTGGTGGACCTGACCCCGGCATGGAACCCCGAATATGCCTGGTGGATGGAGCAGGGCGGCTTCTACGCCCAGCCCAATCTACGCGGCGGCGGTGAATACGGCGAGAAGTGGCACCGAGCTGGAATGTTCGAGCACAAACAGAATGTCTTCGACGACTTCTTCGCCGCCGCGAAGTATTTGGTCGACGAGAGATACACCTCACCCCAGCGGCTGGCCATTCGCGGACGCTCCAACGGCGGCCTGTTGATGGGCGCCGCCATGACCCAGCACCCGGAGATGTTCGGCGCCATCTGGTGCGGATATCCGCTGCTCGACATGATCCGCTTCCACAACTTCCTCGTCGGCAAGTGGTGGACTGCGGAATATGGATCAGCAGATAACGCAGACCAATTCCCTTATCTGCTGAAGTATTCGCCCTATCAGAATGTGAAACCAGGCATGAAATTACCCGCCATCATGTTCAACACTGGCGATAGCGATACCCGCGTCGATCCTTTGCACGCGCGCAAAATGACCGCCCTCGTCCAGGCCGATAATGCCAGCGACCGGCCCATCCTGTTGCATTATCAAACGGTAAGCGGCCATAGCTCCGGTGTCTCTGTCACCCAGGCAATCAATGACACCGCCGATGAGTTGTCATTCTTGTGGAATGAGGTGAGTGGAGCGCCCCGGCCTTAGAGTTTTGGTCAATTCTAAAGACTTCCACTCGACCTCGGTAATTTGACCTAACATTCGCGCAACCCCGCGGCAAGCGCTAGAATCTGATTAAGTAGAAGGCGCCGTCCTGGCACTCAGGCTCCGCGCTTTAGGTTGCACTCCCATAGTGAGGGAGGTAAGGATTATGGGCCCATCGAGTCTTCTCAAGTCCCTGATAGCTTTCCCGGTTTTCATTGGTCTCGCTCTCACCCCTAACCTGGCCTTCGCTCAGCACGGAGGCGGCGGCCATGGTGGTGGAGGCGGAGGCTCTCATGGCGGTGGCGGAGGTGGAGGTTTCCATAGCGGTGGAGGCTCCTATCGCGGCGGCGGGGAAGCTCGTGAAGGCGGCTCCTATGGCGAGCGATCTTATGGTGGAGGAAGCTACGGCCGAGGCGGCGGATCTGAGGCTGGCCGCAACCTAGGCTCATCCGCAACCCGGTCGTCAGATCGTAGCTCGTCGAGTCGCAGTTCGTCGAATCTTCGTCCCGCCATCAACGATGGCCAGTGGCACTCGTTCGGCAACGCCGCCAGCGCATCACGCAATTCCGCAGGTTCCAAGAACTCCACCCTCATGGCTCGAAACGCCGGAATTGCAGATGGTGGTTGGCACTCTTTTGGCGCATCCAATCGGGGCGCATTAAGAACTGAGGCCGGCTTCGTAGGCGGAGCTCGCGGAGTTCCAGCCTTCAATCACGGAGGCTTTGGCTTTAGAGGCGGTTGGGGCGGTGGCTGGGGTTGCTGCCGACTAGGCTTCGGCTGGGGCTGGGGAGGTTGGGGCTTTGGTTTCGGGTGGCCGTACTGGGGCTTCGCATGGAACCCGTGGTGGTACGGCCCGTATGGATACTATGATCCGTACTGGTATTCCCCGTGGCCAGCTTATAACTACTACCCAGATGACAGCTACAACTGGTCCACCAATCCGCCCCCTTACCGGCCGTCGGATGACAACGATCAGTCAGCAAGCTACTCGAATGCAGCCGTCGCATCGGATCTCGCGGTCTTCAACACCTCGGAGCCAACGACAGGACCATAGAATCGATATAGATCGGAAGACTTTGTCCTTGACCCAAATATGGGAACCTTGACACCATAGATTCATTCCAACTAGATCTTTGGCGCGAGGTGTCCCATGAAATTTGGTGTCATTATTTTCCCCGGATCGAACTGCGATCACGATGCCTTCTGGACCGCCGAGCACGTGGCGAAACAGAAGGCAACGTTTCTCTGGCACGAATCGCACGAACTCGAAAACTGCGATGTGGTCATTGTGCCGGGAGGATTCGCTTACGGCGACTATCTGCGCACGGGCGCCATCGCCAAATTCTCGCCGGTGATGGAATCCGTCCGCAAGTTCGCCGCCGGGGGTGGCCTGGTGCTCGGCATCTGCAACGGCTTCCAAATTTTGTGTGAGTCGGGATTGCTGCCCGGAGCGCTGATGCGCAACATAGGCCTGAAGTACGTCTGCAAGCCGGTGCAGGTGAGAGTCGAAAACAACGAGACCCCATTCACGAACGCCTGCCGCAAGGGCGAAGTGCTGACCATCCCCATTGGCCACATGGAAGGCAACTATTTTTCCGATGAAGCGACACTCGCGGAACTGAAGCGCGACAGCCGCATCGTGTTCCGCTACTCGAACCTGCAAGGCGAAATTACGCCCGCAGCAAATCCCAACGGCTCGCTCGAAAATATTGCCGGCATCTGCAGCCCCGGACGGAATGTTCTGGGCATGATGCCCCATCCCGAGCGCGCCGCCGAACCTGAACTCGGCTGCACCGACGGCTTCAAAATTTTCGAGTCACTGGTAGGAGCGATGGAATTGAAGTAGGGTTTCGAGGGTTCAGAAGTGCGGCGGCCAGGTATGAGTATGGCTCTGACAAAGTAGTGCTTTATGCTAACCGACAACCAGCCGACTTCCGGCGAGGGTAAGACGAATCTGGTCGCTCTTTTGAATGAAAAGCTTGCCCGAGCCAGCGTACTCGTGGATGCCGGCGACTGTGACAATGCGATCGCCGTGTTGCGAGAGGCGATCGAGTTTGACTCTTCGCGGGATCTCCTGTGGTTCAAACTGGGCGAAGCCTATCGCAGAGCGCAAAAATATCAGGAAGCGAGAGCAGCCTACAGCGAAGCGATTGCAATCAAACCAATCGGGCCCTATTACAACAACCTTGGCGAAACGCATCACAAGCTTGGCAATTCGTCTGAAGCGATAAGCGCCTACCGCAACGCCGCGCGCGTCGATCCCGCCAATGCGTCTACGTACTACTTTAACGTCGGCGCCGTCCACACCAATACCGGAAATCTGGAGGATGCGAACGAAGCCTATGACGAGGCAATATGGGCAAATCCTAAGCACGCCTCAGCCCACTATTTTAAGGGTGTTAATCTTCTGGGTGAGGCTCGAACCGTCTGCGGTGAAGTTACGGTGCCGGATGGAGCAATCGAAGCTTTTCACACTTATCTTGATCTACAGCCGGACGGAAAATTCGCGGCCACGGCCTTGCAGTTCATTGCTTTTCTAGGAAATCGTATTGTAACGATTTATACGCGCGATTGGTCTCCCACTCCTCTGAATTCTGTCAATCGACGTGTAAGGAAGTCGGCGGGAGCAGTCTCCGAACGCAAGGACCAAGGACTCTTCCTTAGAAGAATTTATCCGTCTTACCCCGCATTGGCAAAAAGTGCGAGGGTGCAGGGCCCCGCGGTTCTCAACGCGATCATTGGAGAGGACGGGACCGTCGTTTTCGTGGGTGTCGTGTCAGGCAACCCATTGCTTCTTGAGTCTTCAATCGATGCCGTCCGGCAATGGAAATACAAACCGTTCGTTATCGACGATCAAGCCGTAGAAGTCGCAACGGAAGTGCGGATTATTTTTTCGTTGTCCGAAAATACTTCGGGTAAACTCGCTCCGCAGGACCGCTTGTCGCGCTGGTAGGAGCGATGGAATTGAAATAGAGTTTCACGGTTCCGGCGCGAAAATTCTGCGCTGATTTTATGAAACACACCCCACTGTCTCCCTCCGCTAAACCTGCACGCATACGTGTGCGTATTGGCCTGATGGCGTTACTGCTGCTCGGGTTGGTGGTTGAAGCCGCTTCCCAATCGAGCGGTGTGCCAGGTGCGGAGTGGAAGCAGTTAGCAGCACCGGAGCAGGCTGGCTGGTCAGCCAAGAAGCTGGCGGAAATACACGAATATGTTGAGGAGATTGGCTCGACATCGGCGATGATCGTGCAACATGGCGTGGTAGTTGCCGCATGGGGAGATGTCGCGCGTAGGTCGAACCTGCACTCCTGCCGTAAGAGTTTGTTGAATTCGCTGATCGGTATTGCTGTGGCCGAAGGTAAGATCAACCTCGACGACACGCTGCAGAAGCTCGACATTGACGACAACAAACCATCGCTAACGGCAGTGGAGAAGCAAGCAACGGTGCGCGATCTACTCGAAGCGCGCTCAGGGATCTATCATCCGACCGACTATGAAACCAAGGGTATGATTGAAAAGAAGCCGCCGCGCGGTTCTCATGCCCCGGGCACGTTTTGGTACTACAACAACTGGGACTTCAACACCCTCGGCTACATCTATGAGAAGGCAACGGGCACGAAGATCTTCGAAGCATTCTATCGGCTGATCGCTCAACCTATCGGAATGCAGGATTTCAGGCCCAGCGACGGGCATTACATCACCAGCGCGGATTCACGCTTCCCCGCATATCCGTTCGAGATGAGCGCTCGAGACTTTGCGCGTTTCGCCCTGCTTTACCTTCATGCGGGCAAATGGAACAACACCCAGGTGGTTCCAGAAGATTGGGTAAAGGCCAGCACGCGACCATATTCCGATTCCGAGTCAGGCGGTTATGGGTACCTGTGGTGGACGGGCGACGCGGTGAGCGGGACACCGCAAAGAATACCTTTTCCGAAGGGGAGTTTCTGGGCTGAGGGACATCTTGGGCAGTATGCCGTGGTTGTGCCGTCACTCGATCTGATCATCGTCAACCGGCTGGATGGGAACATGACCAAGCGCAAGATCGACAAGCGACAGATGTCCCGGATGGTGCAAATGGTGGTAGCCGCTGCGCCGGCAGAATAAAGGTGTCAGTACGCCCAGCGGAGGAGCGTGACTCCACTGGTGAATCCCGCGCCCACCGACGCGAGCAGCACTAGACTTCCCTTCTTCAATTTGCTTTGCTGGCGCGCGGTTTCCATCGCCAGCGGAATTGTTCCAGCGGTGGTGTTTCCGTAATCTTCTATGTTAATGACCACGGCTTCGGGACGCATGCTCAGCCTATCGGCAGTGGCGGTGATGATGCGCTTGTTCGCCTGATGCGGGATGAAAGCGTCGATCTCGCTGCCCTTGATGTTGTTGCGCTTGAGAATCTCTTCGCAGAGCAAAGCCATCTTGCGCACCGCATATTTGAAGACCGCTCCTCCATCCTGATGAACGAAGTGCATCTTTTTGTCGACGGTTTCGTGAGTTGAAGGATTCAGGCTTCCGCCGCCCGGCATGTACAGCGAGCACCCGCCCGACCCATCCACTTCGTGGATAAAGTCAATGAGTCCGACGGATGCGTCTTCCGTGGGTTCAAGCAGCACCGCACCGGCTCCATCGCCAAAAATAACGCAGGTTGCGCGATCGGTGTAATCGATGATTGACGACATCACATCCGCGCCGATCACGAGCACTTTCTTATGCGATCCGGTCGCAACGAACTGCGCTCCGGTTTGTAGCGCGTAAACAAATGCCGAACAAGCGGCCGAGATATCGAATCCCCAGACATCTTTCGCGCCGAGCTTGTGCTGCACCAGACAAGCGGTCGAGGGAAAGAACATATCGGGCGTAACCGTTCCCACGATAATTGCGTCGAGATCCGAAGCCTCGATACCGCGCTCGGCAAGCGCTTTTTTCGCCGCCTCAACCGCAAGATCGCTGGTCGCTACCCCCTTGTCCACGAGATGACGTTCGCGGATTCCGACGCGCTCCATGATCCACTGGTCATTGGTGTCGACGAGTTTTTCGAGATCGGCGTTGGTGAGTAGGCGGGGCGGAACGTAGGTACCGAGAGCGCTGATCTTAACGCGCTGAAGCTGGCTCAATGAAAGGCTCCTAGAGGGATGAATAGTGAATCAAATATTTTGAACGATGAGGACAAGAACGGCAAGGTCTCAGGTCCCAGGTGTCAGGTCCCAGGAGACCGTTGGTTGATCTTGTCTTTCCTGAGACCTAAACCTGAGACCTGCCTTATTTCATGCGCGCCGCCAGCTCGCCGAACAACGGCAATTCGAAACGCTCGCCCTGCCATGCCTTGAGCGTCAGCACGATCCACAAGAACAACATGGCCAGCGAAGCCAAGATTCCAAACAGCAGAAAAACCATGGCGGCAGCAACATTCGAAAGAAAGAGCGCGATGATGGTCAAAACGAAAAACACTCCCCAGAGCAAAATGCTTTGCCAGGCATGAAAGCGGACAAAACGGTTTTTGCGAAATGCCGCCAGAAACAAGATCACTACGGCAGGAATGAAGGTGAGATAAGCGACCGCCGCGGCTGCCCGTTCCGCGGGAGGAATCGGCGTCATCGACCATCCGCATCCCGGACAGAATGCTGCGTTCGCCGGCATCACGGTTCCGCAATGCGGACACTTCACGGAAGCTTGCGCCGGATTCGCTGAGCCATCCGCGGAACTGTTCCCCGAACTATGTGCTGGCACATTTTCTGAACTAGACAATTCGGCGTCCGTTCCTCTTCTTCGAATTGCGGCAGTCTTCGCAAACGCCGTAGATCTGAAAAGTGTGGCGGGTGGTTACGTAACGGTGTTTGTGTCCGATCTCCTGTTCGATTTCTCCGACTTTCTCCGAGAAAAATTCGACCGACGCGCCGCACTCGGTACAGACCATGTGGTGATGACTGCGGCGGTTGTACTGGTGCTCGTAACGCGCGATGCCGTCGTGAAAAGCGACTTCACTGGCGAGGCCGCAACCTGCCAGGAGCTTCAGCGTCCGATAGACGGTGGTGAAACCGATACGCGGATCAGTTTTCTTGACCAACCGATGCAATTCGTCGATCGAGAGATGCTCACGAGTTTCAAGGAAGGTCCGCAGGATTGCGCTGCGCTGTTCGGTCTGCTTGAGGCCGACACGTTTGAGATGCTTCAGGAAAATTCCTTCGGCTTCGCGGATGTTCTCCCGCGAGATAGATGGCTGATCGTCGATTCTTTTCTGCAGCATTTTGGCCGGCGCGGAAACCAAGATAATGCACGCTAAGGGATCGCAAACATGATACGGGGCGAGCATGGGTTACGCCAACCGACTTCCCTCGCTGTCGCCTGTCAGGAAATCTCTTCGAGCACGTGATTTATTCTTTCTTCCTTGCCTGTTTACTCCTAAAGGAGTTGACCCGTGCTTACACCCCCTACCCCCCTATACTTTTCTGATCTATTAGAATCATATGGTTAGCGGCAACATATTCAAGAATAAGGACTTATACGTAAAGTATCCAGGAATTGGGAGTTAGCTCCAAAAACGGCGCTGAAAATGGGTTTGGGGCAGCTTCGAGGGCCGTCTCGGTTGACGCACTCACCTCTGGCTACCCCAATCAGATTGCTGATTCTCGCTCATGCGCGGGTTGGGTGTCTGTGATGATGCTCACTGGCTGAGTGTGATGAAAAAGATCAAAGGCCCCGCCCACGGGGAGCTTGGACGGCCCACCAGTCCGTTTTCATTTTGTGCACGAATTGTGCGCGTTTCTGGACACTCAGGTCCGGAAACGCCTAAACTGAGCGCGTGCCCGACGTCAATGTCGACAAAGTTCTAGAGGCTGTTTCTCGCGTTTTGCATCCACGTGTCGTTACTGCCCTAGCCGCCTTGGTCCCTGGCTTTTTCTTTGAAGCGTGCGTACTGATGGCGAATCCTCAGATCGCCGAGCTATTGACTCGGCGCGCAAGTGTTCTTTCTCGCTATACCCCTGTATTCCTTTCTTTGCTGTTCGCCTTTGTGTTGGGAAGCGCCTTTATGCTTTGGGTGACACTTCTACAGAGCACAGTGCGCACAATCTTCCGAATCTGGACGTGGATTGTCCCGTGGGATAGGTTGCTCGACCGATGGCTCGTGCACGTGAATCAGCACCACATCACGCAAATTGCAGGACAACCACCACAACCAGGACAACCGCAGAGGCCATTTCTAGGATCGCGCCACTTTCGCTTCGTGCAATGGCTAGGTATGAGGAGGGCGATGCGGCGTGCATTGCACGATGAAACAGTGAATGCGTGGACGGCGACGGCTTCAACACTCCTGAAGCGATACGGACTCGACTATCGTGAAAGGTATGATCCTTGGACAGAGGTTCTGGGTCATCTCACGATCCAGGACTTACGCGGTTATACTTTGGGTACAACTTTGCACGCCACTGGCTGGGCAGGTCTCGCCGCGGTCTACTTTGCTCATGCCCTAAATGCGACGCCGTTCAAAGTCTTGTGTGTTCTGTTTATCTTCGGCGGGATGGTACAAGCACTGCGTTTGGCGGAGGACTCCGCACACTCGATATGGTCTTGGGTTATCGGACTGGCAAACACTTGGAAAGAACTGAAGGAAGCACCACCACCCGCTGAAAACAAGCCAAGAGCGTAAAGACCGAAGGTCGTCCACCGGAGCCACAGCCTAGCCCCGCCCCCATGTTCTTCCTCAGCTCAGTTCACGGTCGCGGTCGCCATCTCGTTCGTACTGTGCTCTCGTGTCGCTGGTCCACGATACGAATCTTATCTAGCCGACGGCTTGCGGTTGTCACAGGCACGGCACACCCCTACAATCTTTGAGTAATGTCTTCTACCGCTTCTCTGCCCGACACTTCAGGCTCTGAGGTTCGGCAGCGCAATCCTGCGCTGCGCATCCTGTACTACGCCGTTTGCACGCTGCTGGTAGCGCTCATCGCCGCTGTCTGGTGGTTATACGGGATCGCGCGCTCGCCTCTGCCCCAACTCGATGGCAGCGTCACGGTGCCGGGAATTTCGTCGAAGATACGCGTTGTGCGCGATGAGCAGGGCGTGCCGACGATCGAAGCGGCTACGCTCGAAGACTTATTTTTTGCCCAGGGATACGTCACCGCGCAGGACCGGCTCTGGCAGATGGACATGATGCGGCGCGCCGCTGCCGGAGAACTTTCAGAGGTGATCGGCGCGGACACAGTCCAGATGGACCGCCAAGAGCGGATTCTGGGGCTGCGGCTTGCGGCCGAGGCTTCCGAGAAGAATATCTCCGCGCGCGACCGGGCTTATTTTGACGCTTATGCTCGGGGAGTAAACGCGTTTATCGATTCACATCGCGACCGGCTCTCGCTCGAATTCCGCTTGCTGAAATACACGCCGCGGCCGTGGACGGTGACCGATTCCCTGCTGGTGGGCGCACTCCTGGTGCAGGATTTGAATCACTACCGCAATCCGCCGACGCTGACGCGAGAGAAAATTCTGGCGAAGCTGGGGCCGGAACTTACGGCAGACCTCTATGTGAATTCATCCTGGCGAGACCGTCCGCCTACCGAAGTGCGGCACATTGAAGGCGAACCGGCGGCCCACAGCAGCAACGAAGATGACGATGACGAAGAAGAGGTCGATCCGTCGGGCGGGACCGGACGCATCACGTCGGCGCGGCCTACGGGATCTGGCTCAGCACTATTCCAGGCTCGAGTCGGTACCCTTCCCGAAGAAACTGATTCGTTCCGCCCCGGCTCGAACGACTGGGTCGTTTCCAGTCAGCATACGGTTTCGGGGAAGCCATTGCTCTCGAACGATATGCACCTCGATCACCAGATGCCGAACCTGTGGTTTGCGGCGCATCTTCGCATGAACGGCGGAAGAATGAACAGCGGAACGACTAGCGGCGGCTTCGACGTCGCGGGCGTGACGCTGCCGGGGATTCCGTTCGTGATCGTCGGCCACAACCAGCGCATCGGCTGGGGATTCACCAACGTTGGGCCGACGGTGGAAGACGATTTCATCGAAGAGTTCAATGCGCAGGGGCAGTACAAAACTCCGGCGGGATGGGCTGAACCGCAGCACCGGCAAGAGACGATTCACGTCAAAGGCGAGCCGGACGTGACCCTCGACGTGGCGACCACCCGGCATGGGCCGATTATCACGGAACTGCTTCCGGGCGAGACGCGCAAGATTGCCTTGCGCTGGTCATTGCAGGACGGCATGGGACTGACGTTCTTCGACGTAGACTCGGCGCAGAACTGGGAGGAATTTCGGAAGGCCTTCTCGACTTTTGGCGCGCCCGGACAGAACGTGATGTACGCCGACGTGGATGGTCACATTGGTTATCAGGCGATGGGACGCGTGCCGATCCGGGCGGCGGGCGATGGCAGCCTGCCGGTGAGCGGGGGCGATGACGCGCACGAGTGGAAGGGCTGGATTCCTTTCGACGACATGCCGCATGTGTACGATCCGCCGGAGGGAACTCTGGCGACTGCCAACGGGCGCATCACCCCCGATGGCTACAAATATTCGATCAGCACGAATTGGGATGCGCCGTGGCGAACCGATCGCATTTATCGGGTGCTCGAATCGGGAAAAAAGTTTGCGCCCGCGGATATGCTGGCGCTGCAGATGGATGTGTCGTCCGCTTACGACCGGTTCTGCGCAGACAAATTCGTCTATGCGATTGATCACGCCACGAACGCCTCGGGCCGGGCCAAACAGGCAGCCGACATTCTGCGCGACTGGGATGGGCGTATGTCGGCGGATTCAGCGGCCCCGACGATTGGGACGGAAGCGCGTCGGGAACTGGCGCGTTTGCTGCTGGAACCGAAGCTGGGCGCGGCGGCGGAGAGTTCAAATTCAAGACCCGGTTCGGGCGCGGAATCAGCGCTCAGTTGGAAGAGTTATCAGTGGGCGATGTCATCCGTCTGGTTGGAGAATGTGCTCACCAAGCAGCCGGGGCGCTGGCTGCCGCCGGGATACTCCGACTATGGGAGCCTGCTGACGGCTGCGGTAGAGAACGCGGTGAAAAAGGCAGGAGTTCCTGCGGACCTTAGTCAATGGAAGTGGGGAGCAAATTATCCGGTTGAAATCGATCATCTGGTGCTCAGCCAACTTCCGCTGATTGGGCGCTTTACGGGGCCAGGGTTGCATCCGCAGAGCGGCGGTGGGCAAACGGTGAAGCAGGTGGGACGCGGCTTCGGGCCCTCCGAACGGTTGACCTGGAACTTCGCCAACTTTGACGAAAGCACGCTCAACCTGGTGACGGGAGAGAGCGGAATCTTTCTCAGTCCTTATTACATGGACCAGTGGGCGGCGTGGTACGGAGGCTCGACATTCGTGTTTCCCTTCTCGCAAACCGCAGTCGAGCAACACCGGGCGCACGAGATGACGCTGGTGCCGAGGTAGGGACGCCAGTCGTAGTCGTTAGTCGTTCGCCATTCGCCACTCGCGGTTCGCCTGGTGCCGCCATGGTAAAGAGCAACGTCCGATCTCTTTGTTACTCGCGAAGGTGTGGTGGCTTGTCCGACGTGCGAATCGTTCGTGTGTAGAGCACTTGTTCTGACCTAAAACTCAGAAGCAGGGCGAATAGCGAGGACGAACAGCGCCTCTAGAAATCCACGGTCTTGACGTCGAAGAAATTACCGACGAGGCCATTGATCTCGCCGGGGTTATTCGGATCGTTCGGGTTGTACTCCAAGGCATCGATCGTGGCGTCGTAGATATTGAGCGATCCGCCCTGGACCACATAAACAACTTCTTGCGGCATTCCGTCACCGCGCTTAGCGACGGGCTGGAGGCCGGTGACGTTTCCGTTCGCGGGAGGGATTACGACGGCACCGGGCTGAACACTACCCACGGCGCTCGTCAGCGTGTTGTAAATGGAAAGGCAACCACGGACCTCGGCCCCAGTCGGGGGCGGGACAGGCGGAACGATCTCGGTGCAAGTGCGCGCGCCGATGAAGAGCTGTCCGTTGGCGCCGAGAGCGATGCGATTGTGATATCCGTCGGTGATGATAATGGGGGCGGTATTGGTGACGCTCATGCTGTTAAGGTCGAAGATAGTAAGCAGTCCGCACGTGGTGGCCTGCGTGGTCTCTCCGGTGCAGGGCGAGGCGGGTAGCGGAGTTCCGGCGAGATACATGGTCGAATTGTTGACCAAAGCGACAGTGGCGGCCGGAACATTAACAGCCGCACCGGCGATGTTCGTAGTCAGATCGAGCGTTTGCACGCTGGCCTGCGTTCCGCCGCATTCGGCACCGCAGTTCACCACGTATGCGGTGGTGTCGTCGCTGCTGAAAAAGGCTGCAACCGGACGGCTGAAACCGACGACGTAAGTCGTCACCACCGCATTGGGTAGCCCGATTTGCGACGGCGTGATCACGGCCACCGCATCGGAATTATCGCTGAAGCCAAGAACCCGGTTACCGCTGTTGTTGATCGAGAGATAGTGAACCGAGGGAACGTTGGCTTGTCCTGCTACCGAGCCATTGCTTAGCGAGATGACCTCCACCAACCCGGGAGGCTGCCCCACCACTGGGGCCGTCGGCACGGCAACGTATGCGGTGGAGCTGTCCGGGGAAACAACGAAACTCTCGGTCATTCCGGGTAAAGTCACGTGACCGGCGGCGGTTTCGCCGGCGTTGCTGATGATGGCGAACTGGTTGTCGGAGAATTGCGTACCTATACCGCTGAAGACCAGCGTTTGGGCTCGGTTGGGCGTGACCACCATCATTCCCGGAGTGTTGCCCGCGGAAATCGCCGATCCGGTCCCACGCTCGTCATTTAGCGCGTTGATGATGAATATTCCCGCGGCCGCAGTGCCGGCGCTGACGTTATTGGTGATGAAGGCACGGTATTTGAGGCCGCTGGTTTGCGGGCTAGTGGACGCGCCGCCGCCACAACTCAGCCACGCCAAACTCGCAGGTAGCAGGAATAACAGAGGAATCAGGACTCTTTTCAAACCTGGGACTCCAACCTCACGCTGGATAATCACTTGGATGCAAGTAGTGGATTATAGCAAAGGAAGAAAGTTGCGTTTGGACGGTGGCTGAGAAACCAGCCGGCTGAGGCGACGGTTCTCGACCACAGAGACAATCCAAAATGTTGGGTAGCTTGGGTAAACGATTCTCCTCTGGCGCGGCTCCTATCAGACGGACAGGGATGTGATTTCGTACACGTAGGAGTCTCGTCCGGCAGCGTCTGGTCTTGAGCCGACACGAACGCCTCCTAGTTTCTCGATCGCCTTCTGGGAACGTACGTTCTGGGGGCCGATGAGAAAGACCACGCTTTTCACGAATCGAAAAGCGTGCTGCAACATGAGCTGTTTCATCTCTCTGTTGTACTTGCCGCCCCAGTGCGATCGCGCCAAGAACGTCCACCCGATTTCTACTTCGCTCGCCGGTGCGTTGTAGCCGTGGAATCGGGACGATCCAATGATTCTGCCATCTTTACAATCGATAACCGTCAATGCGCCGCGCGAGGCTAGCGATTCACGAAAGAAGGCGTTGAATACGTCGGGCGTATAGCGATCCCGAGCCGGATGCTGTTCCCAAATGAGCGGGTCCGATGCGACCGCGAACAGTTCGTCCGCGTCATCCGGGCGAAGCGGCCTCAGTTCAACGAGCGCGCCTTTCATCGTCGGTTGAAAATCAAAGCGCTGAAAATCAAAGGCCATCTTCTCAAACTCGCGATCACAAACCGACCGTAAATCGGCTGGGTTCTCCCATGGCCGGGAAAGCATCGCAGGACCGCAGGAGTGCCACTATATTAGTCAATACTCAATAAGTAGCAACTCCATATCGGCAGCGGCAGATGCGGAGACCTGGTTCCTCTTGTATCCTCAAAGAGATGGCGCAGAACTTTATTGAACGTCTGAAGCAATCGCCGGTGCTCTGCGACGGAGCTATGGGAACGCTTCTCTATGCCAAGGGCATCTTCATCAACCGTTGCTATGACGAGCTGAACCTGTCGCAGCCGGAGCTGATCCGCGGCGTCCACCACGATTATCTGCAGGCCGGCGCTGAGATTATCGAGACCAATACGTTCGGCGGGAACAGCTTTCGCCTGGCGCGGCACAGCATGGCGGACCGCGTGCGCGATATCAACATGGCAGGTGCACACGTGGCTCGGGAAGCGGCCAAGAGTTTCGATGTTTGGGTCGCCGGATCGATTGGCCCGCTGGGCGTTCGCATTGAACCTCTGGGCAAGACTTCGTTTGAAGAGGCCCGGACGGCGTTTCGCGAACAAATCGCAGCCCTGGTCGAGGGCGGCGTCGATTTGCTGATGCTGGAAACCTTCGGCTATGTCGAAGAGTTGCACCAGGCGGTGCTGGCCTGCCGGGACGTGCATGCGAAGATTCCCATCGTCGCGCAGGTGACGATTGACGAAGACGGCAACTGCCTTGATGGCTCCGACCCTGAGGCCTTTGCCGCCCGGCTGACGGAATGGAAGGTCGACGTACTCGGCATCAACTGCAGCGTGGGCCCGGTCGCGATGCTGGACGCCATCGAGCGGGTTCGAGCCGCGACTCCCCTGCCCCTGGCCGCGCAGCCGAATGCCGGCATGCCACGGTCGGTTGAAGGAAGGAATATCTATCTTTGCTCGCCGGAATACATGGCGAGCTACACCCGAAAATTCGTGGCGGCCGGTGTGCAGCTGATTGGCGGATGCTGCGGAACTACTCCGGATCATATCCGCGCCATGAAATCTGCGTTACGGGTACGCGAAGCGCGGGGCAAGACCGCGGTTACGGAGGCAATTCATTCCAGCGCGACGCCTTTAGTCGCGGCCAGTATTCCCATGGCGGACCGCTCGCGCCTCGGCGCCAGGATTGCGGCCGGGGAATTTGTCACCATGGTCGAGATCGTGCCGCCCAAAGGAATCGACATCAGGAAAGAGGTCGAGGGCGCGAGGTTCGTCAAGTCCGTCGGCGTGGACGCGGTGAACATCCCAGACAGTCCGCGGGCCTCGGCGCGCATGAGCAACCAGGCATTGTCGTTGCTGATGCAGCAGGCGGTCGGGATTGAGGCCATCCTGCACTACACCTGTCGCGATAGAAACGTACTTGGCATTCAGTCCGACCTGCTGGGGGCGGCAGCGACCGGAATCCGCAACCTGATCTGCATTACCGGGGATCCTCCGAAAATGGGGAACTATCCCGATGCGACGGCGGTGTTTGACGTGGATTCGATCGGGCTGGTGAACATCGTCCACAACCTGAACCGGGGATTAGACCTGGGCGGGAACCCGATCGGCGCCGGGACCAGCTTCGTCATTGGGGTAGGTGCAAATCCGGGGTTGCCCAACCTGGACGAAGAGATCAAGCGCTTCGAATACAAGGTGCAAGCGGGTGCGGAGTACGTGGTGACCCAGCCCGTGTTCGACCTCACTCTGCTGGAGAACTTCCTGAAGCGGATCGAACACTGCCGAATTCCCGTCATTGCCGGAATCTGGCCCCTGGTTAGCGCCCGGAACGCTGAGTTCATGAAGAACGAGCTCCGGGTCTCCGTACCTGATGAAATTCTCAACCGGATGACCAGGGCCGCCAGTCCGGAAGCGGCTCGCGAGGAAGGCGTGGCTATCGCTCGTGAAATGCTGGGGGCGCTCCGTGATCGAGTGCAAGGTGCGCAGATCAGCGCTCCCCAAGGCCGATATACCTCCGCGGTGGACGTTCTGGAGGCGCTGGGCTCGAAGCCGCGGACGTCAGTTTAATTTTGGGAACACCCCGCCCAGGAAATTACAAAATTAAACAATTTCCACTGGACATTTCGCACCGAAAACGGCATTACAATAGAGCGTAGGAGCAATCCGATTGGTAAAGTTTGAAGAATGCCTCGAGCGTCTCGAGAAGATCGTTCAGGAACTGGAAAAAGGAGAAGTTCCTCTGGAGAAGTCGCTGACGCTGTTTGAAGAAGGCATGCAACTTTCCGCCACCTGCCGGAAACAACTGGAGGACGCGGAAGGAAAAGTAGAGATTCTGTTAAAACAGAACGGAAAGCTGCAAACTGAACCGTTCGAGCCCCCGGCCGAGAAGGCGTTGCGCAAGTAACGCTGTCGCACTCGGTTCGGATTTAATAACGACAACGCCTGTGGTAGCAGTTTGCTGTCGCAGCCAAGGCCACCGCGGGGTCGCGGTGAAGTCAGGGGGTAGCATGGAACCACTCAGTGTAGTCCTTTATCAGAACAACCCCAGAACTGCTCAAGCTCTGGCGGTTAGCCTTTCCCAACACTTTGATTCTGTGTATTTGGCCCGCAGCTACGACGAAGTTCGTCCCGCGGTAGCCCAACATTGCGCAGAAGCTCTGGTGCTGGATCTGGAGACTTCGGGACCGGACGAAGTCGAGCGTTTGCATCGTGAGTTCCCGGGCCTTTGTATCGTCGGCACGCACCGGCTGGCGGACGACAAACTGTGGGCGGAAGCAATGAGTCTGGGCGCGGCTGACATATGTGAGCCGCGCAATGATGACGTCGTGCGCTCGGTGTTACAACATCTCACGCACCGTGCCGCAGCCTGATCCTCTGTTGTAGAGGCGGCAAGCCCCGTCTCTACAGATTTTTCTGACGGAAAATTGGCTTGAGAAGGGACGCCACGAGCGTCCCTTTTTATTTCAGCTTTCATCTCAACTATGCCCGCTTGTTATACTGCGGTGCCATGCTGAAACAAGTTCTGGAGCGGGGACGAGAAACCGCTGACGGCGCACTCGAACTACTCTTGCCATCGGCTGCTCAGCATCCGACTTCCATCCACCAGGCCATGCGGCACAGCGTGTTTGCGGGCGGGAAGCGCCTGCGGCCCATTCTCTGCATGGAAGCCGCGCGCATGATCGAAGCGGCAGCGGTCGCTAGGTCGAATGCCGCTGGTCCGATTATTGGCTCGCTGCCCCCCGGCATTGAGCTCGTCGGAGCGGCGCTCGAAATGCTCCACACCTATTCCCTGATCCACGACGATCTGCCCGCGCTCGATAACGACGACCTGCGGCGCGGTCGTCCCACCTGCCACAAGGCTTTCGGCGAAGCCATCGCCATCCTCGCCGGCGACGGCCTGCAGACACAGGCTTATGAGGTGCTGGCCCAGATCGCTTGCCCAGCCGAGGCGCGCGTCGCTATCATCCGAGAAATCGCTCACGCGACTGGCACCATCGACGGCATGATCGGCGGCCAAGTTGTTGACCTCGAAGCTGAACACAAGAAGCCCGACCTCGCCACCCTCGAATACATCCACCGCTCAAAGACTGCGGCGCTCATCACCGCCAGTGTGGTCAGCGGAGGCCTGTACGCGGGAGCGAGCGTTGCGGATATCGGTCGCCTGAGAACCTATGGGCAGTCGATCGGTCTGGCGTTCCAGATCGTCGACGATGTCCTCGACCTGACCCAGACTTCCGAGCAACTGGGAAAAACCGCAGGCAAGGACAAGGCGGCCGAGAAGGCAACGTATCCGGCGCTATTCGGAATCGAGGAATCGATCCGCAAGGCCGACGCACTCGTCGAGCAGGCTTGCGCGGAACTTAACGAATACGGCTCAGCCGCTGCTACTCTGATAGACCTAGCGCACTACCTCGTCGAGCGCAAGAAGTAGTCGTGAAGCCCCTAAGCTCGGGGCGCTTCCCTGCACTAGCGGCCCTTGCATCTCCCGCCCAACGGCGTTACAGTTTCTGTGCTCTCGCGGTTCTCCCACCTCCTTATCCTTCACCCCAATTTGCGCGTAATTGCTGTAGTGTGTGTGCAACTAAAGGCGGTGCTTGGACTCGCACCACTATATGTGGTGTTTTATTACTTGACCCGTCCCGGTATTCGCCGTTAAAGTTGGTCAAAAGCGTGGGTGACGTTCCTGCTTGATGGGGGCGGCATCAAATGATGCGACCAGCGGGGAACCTCGGCAGTTAACAGCTTGGTCCCCGCAATTTGCGGCGCACTCCAGCCAGCGCAAACCGAATCCGCGGACCACATTGTCCGCCCACGAAGGAGTAACTTTTGCTCAAACTCAAGAAGCTGCAAATCCTGGGATTCAAGTCGTTCTGCGATCGCACCGAACTGAAATTCCATGGCGAAGGCATCGCCGCCATCATCGGGCCGAACGGCTGCGGAAAGTCGAACATCGCCGACGCGATCTCCTGGGTGCTCGGTGAGCAGTCGGCCAAAACGCTGCGGGGCTCGCGCATGGAGGACGTGATCTTCGCCGGCACGCGCGACCGCAACCCCACCGGCATGGCGGAAGTGTCGCTTACGTTGATCGATCCGGAAATTTATGCCGGGCCGGATACCAACGCGCCTACCGAGATCGAGATTCAAGACGACCTTCCTGCGCTGCAAGAAAACTGGGACGAAGCCCAGATTCGCGCCCAGGCCGCCGCGGAAACAGAACGCGCCGTAGAAGAGGCGCAACCTGGGAGAACTGAAGAAGTCGAGGGCGAGGCCGTGGCCGCGACCGGGGCGGATGCTCCAGCCGCCGGGGTACAGGCGAGCGACGCCTCGGTAGTAGTACTCGGCCCACAGGTAGTCCTGAAAATCCGCCGCCGGAAATTCAATCAGCAGCAACACCACGCCGGAGAAATTTCAGTGACGCGCCGCTTGTTCCGCAGCGGCGACAGCGAATACCTGCTGAATGGGAAACTCTGCCGCTTGCGTGATATCGAGGAATTGTTCATGGGAACGGGCCTGGGCCCGGAATCGTATGCGCTCATCGAACAAGGACGCATCGGCCAGATTCTAAGCAGCCGTCCAACCGATCGTCGCGCCATCATTGAAGAAGCGGCCGGGATCACGAAATTCAAGACGAAGAAACGCCTCGCCGAGGCGCGTCTCGAAGACGCCAAACAGAATCTGAACCGCGTGAACGATATTTTCGAAGAAGTCACGCGGCAGATGAACTCACTCAAGCGCCAAGCCAGCAAAGCCGAGCGCTATGCCAAGCTGCGCGACGAGATGCGCGCCAAGCTGCGGGTTGTGCTCGCCAGTAAGTTCACCCAGATGGACCAGGAAAGCGTGACCCTCGATACCCAGATCCATCAACTGGGTGACGAGATTCGGCAGCAGACAGAGAGCGTGCAGCAGTCGGAAGCGGAGCACTCCGAGCGCACGCAGCGCGGATACGCAATCGAAACCGAGACGCGACAAAATCGGGAGCGGCTCAACCAGATCGCGATTGAAGGGGATCGCGGCAAGGCGCGCATCCGAACCAACGAAGAGCGCTGCGCGGAGTTGATCGTTCGTACCGCATCCGCGGAAGCGGAGCTGGCGCAGGCTCAAAACCGGCTCACAGCGCTCGAGGAAGAACGAGACGGCCACCAGCAATTGCTCGACTCCGCGGCTGCGGATCTCGCAGCAGCCCAGCAGGAGCTTGCGCTCAGCCAACAGGAAACAGCCTGCGCCTCCACCAACCTGGCGATGCTCGAACAGGAGCAGGAATCTCATCGCGCAGCCATTCTGGAGGCAGTCGGCGGCGCTTCCAATCTGCGCAATCAGCTGACGCAGTCCCAGGAGCGACTGGCGGGGATCGGCCGCGAGGAGCAGCGTCTACGGGCCGAGATCGCAACCGCCTCGTCGCAATCGGAAACCTTCGGCGGACAGCGCGGTCAGATTGCTCTGGAATTCGAAAGCGTTTCGCAGCGGGCCAACGGCCTGACTGCTGAGATCGTGAGCTTGCGTGAGACCCTCGAGACGAAACGCTCTGCCGAAAATGAAACCAAGAAGTACCTCGACTCGATCCGCTCTGAATACGCCACCGCGCTCGGTAAAAAGGGCTCGCTCGAAGCGGTCATCGCCGAGCACGGTTACTCCACCGAGTCGGTGCGGCGACTCTTTCAATCGGGCGCAATGCAGGGAGGAAACACTCCCGCCGGCGTGCTCGCCGATTTCCTCGAAGTCGAACCCCGCTATGAGCGCGTGGTCGAGGACTTCCTGCGCGACGAACTGAACTTCGTCGTCGTCAAATCGTGGGACGCCGCCGACGAAGGCCTGCGCCTGCTGCGCTCCGACGTAAACGGGCGCGCGACATTCCTCGTGCATCCGGAGGACTCGCAAGCGAAGTTCTCGTTTGTCGCCGATGAGAGCCATCGCTACTCTCCGCTCAACGACACGGTCCTCCCGCTGAAGAACTCGATTCGCGTGTTGAACGGATTCGGCAAGTCACTCGAAGTGATTCTGCCGAAGCTGGGAAATGGCTACATCGTGCCCGATCCCGCAGCGGCGCGCGAGCTGGCGCTCTCCAGTCCCGACGCGTTCTTCCTCGCGCAGACAGGCGAATGCTTTCACAACGTAACCGTTACCGGCGGCAAGCAGCGCAGCGAGGGACCACTTTCGATGAAGCGCGAGTTGCGCGATGTGCTGCGTCTGCTCGAAGAGTTGGAGCGGGCTCTGCGCGAGAAGGAAATGCTGGCGCTCACCTTAGGGCGCGAAATCAAGGAGCACACTTCCCTGCTCGACCGTCTGGAAGACGAAAAGCGCGAAGCTGAGAAGCAGGCAATGACCTCCGGGCATTTGCTGCAGCAATTGGAAAACGAAATGTCGCGGGTGCGCGAACGGATTGTGATCAGCGAGCGTGAACTGCAACGGCTCGCAGCGGAACGGCAGGAACAGGAAAGCTTGATAGGATCGAAGCAAGCGGAGCTGGCCACAATCGAGCAAGCGCGCGCCCAATTCGAAACGCAGCTTGCCGCCGGGCAAGACCGCCTCGCCACTCTTCGTAGCCAACGGGACTCTGCCGCGGAGACTACCTCGCAGCGCGCAGCGCGCGTGGCCACTCTCGAAGAGCGCCACCGTTCGGCCACTACCCTGCTTCAGCGCATCGAGACACTTGTCGCCGAGATGCGGGAGCGGGCCGGGGCTTTGCGAGCTCAAATGGAATCGGCGAGCGTGGAAATCGCGCACCGGCAGGAGGAGAACGCACAACTGGCCGATCAACTTGTGCAGTTCGAAGCCGAGCGCAACGCTGGGGAGGCACGCGAAGGCTTGCTGCAACTCGAGTCTGAGCAAGTGCGGGCGCGACTAACCGAAATTGACGAGCTTCTTCGCAGCACGCGGCAGCAGCTCGATCTGGCTCGTGACCGCCGGGGCGAACTATCGGCCACTGCCGCCAAGCTGCAATCCGACCTGCAACATCTGGCTGACACCTGCCTGAACGAACTAGGCATGGAGCGTTCGGTTCTGATGACGGACACCACGATTCCGCTGGTTACTGCTGAGGAACTTGAGGCCGAAGATCAAGCCCACCGTGAAATGCGTGCCCGCCTCGACGCCATGGGCCCGGTCAACATGATGGCCGTCGAAGAGTACAAGGAAACGGCGGAGCGCCACCAGTTCCTCGCTACACAAAGAAAAGATCTGCTCGATGCCATCGCCGACACAGCAGCCACGATTCGCGAGATCGATCAAGTCTCGCGGCAGAAATTTGAAGAAGCATTCAACCGAATCAATGAAAACTTCCAAGCCACGTTCCGCAAGCTGTTCGGAGGTGGACACGGCTTCATGCGCCTGACCGATCTCGAAAACAGCGCGGAGAGCGGCATTGACGTGGTCGCGTCGCCTCCCGGGAAGAAATTGCAAAACGTGCTTCTGCTCTCCGGCGGCGAAAAGGCGCTCACCGCGCTTGCGCTGCTAGTGGGAATCTTCCAATACACACCGAGTCCATTCTGCATTCTCGACGAAGTCGACGCCCCACTCGACGAAGCCAACATCGCGCGCTTCACCGATCTGGTGCGCGAGATGAGCGTGCAGACCCAGTTCATCCTGATCACTCACAGCAAGCGCACCATGAGCATCGCGCCAGTGCTCTATGGCGTGACTATGCAGGAACCGGGCGTCTCGAAGCTGGTGTCGGTGCGGTTTGGGGCGGCGTAACAGATGACCCTCTCAAAAAAAGAAACTCGCGAATTGAGCGATCTGGAACGGTGGCAAATTGAGGAAATCAAGAAGGGTCTAGACGAGGCTGACCGGGGTGAGTTTGCCAGCGATGAGGAAGTTGAGCAGGTGCTGAAACGCTGGACGCGCGGGCGTCCCACGGGCGATTGCTGATTCAGGACGCATGTAGAGGGCAATGGGGCAGTCTTGATTCCGCAACTAGTTCTTGTGGGCGGTGACGGCGGCTAATTCCCCATGCAGGGCACCCGTCTTGAAGAAGTTGAGCAAGGCGAACTGACCAATCATTAGGCGTGTAACAGCAAGGAACAATCGTCCCTGACGGTGTTCTATCCGGATGACGCGGCCAAGACCGTGCAGCCGAAAAAGTTCTGCCTGTTGTAATTCGCCGAGCGGGATGTCGAATCCTCCCGGACCATCTATGTGCAGGCCAGAATCGTCTAGCTGTGCGTAACCCTTCATCACCCTAGTTTTGAGGGTGAGTTCGTCGCCGCGATGGAAAAACACTTGGTATTTCACTGCCGTGTGCCTCGTTCTCCGACTGCTCTCAGAATAAAGCCTCTTGTCAATTTGGAAAACTTGCATTGACAGATCGACAGCTTTCTTGCTTACTTCGCGGCGAAACTGCTGTCCTTTTTTTCCAGAGCCTTCCTCAGCTTTTCCACATCCCGACCCCTCGAAAACCGGCGCTGGACAGGGCTTCTAGCTTACACTTCAACTGTCAACACTTTTCCGGGGAGCCGCGTCCGGCGCAACCTGGCGGGTGTGACGGAAAGCGTTGACAAATCTTCCGCGACAGCTAGAATACGCGAAGTTTTTTTACCCGGTGAATTTGCGCATGAGCCCCGAAATTTTAGATACCGTTCTACTGCGAACGGACTACTCCGAATTGGAGTTGCACGCCAGCGGCAAGGTCCGCGACGTCTATAACCTCGACCATGACCACTTGCTGTTCGTGGCCACCGACCGCATCTCAGCTTTCGACTACGTTCTGGCGACCGGTATCCCGCACAAGGGTCGGGTTCTGACGCAGATCTCGCTGTTCTGGTTCGACTTCCTCAAGGACATCGTCCCCAACCATTTCGTCACGGCCGACGTGAATCGCTACCCCGCGGCAATTCGCAAGCACGCCGACGAACTACGCGGGCGCTCCATGATGGTGATGCGTGCCGAGATGTTTCCCGTCGAGTGCGTGGCGCGCGGCTACCTTTCCGGCTCCGGATGGAAGGAGTACAAAGCGACGGGTACGGTCTGCGGCGTCAAGCTTCCACCGGGATTGAAAGAGTCCGACCAGTTGCCGGAACCCCTGTTTACGCCCGCAACCAAGGCCACTACCGGACACGACATCAACATTTCATTTGAAGAAATGTGCAAGCTGGTCGATCCCGAGTTGAGCCGCCAACTCCGCGACATCACGTTGCGAATCTACAAGAAGGCCGCGGATTATGCGCGGCAGCGCGGCATCATCATCGCCGATACCAAGTTTGAATTTGGACAAACCGCCCAGGGCATCACGCTGGCGGATGAAGTGCTCACACCGGATTCCTCGCGTTTCTGGCCGGCCGACACCTATCAACCGGGCAAGGCGCAGGATTCCTACGATAAGCAGTATGTACGGGATTACCTCGAAGAAATTCGCTGGGACAAGCAACCGCCCGCGCCGGCCCTTCCCCATGAAGTTGCGCTGCGGACAAGCGAAAAGTACCTCGGGGCGTATCGTCAGTTGACGGGACGCGAGTTGGAGGTTTAGCCCGCGGGCGCTGGTGTCATTGCATTCGATCACTGAACTTCGGATCACTGATTTTCGGATCATGAACCATGAGCATCGCGGACTGGATCATCATCGCATTTCTGGTGTTTTCCGTGATCGGGGCAGCCATCGAAGGCTTTTTCCACGAGGCCTTCAAGCTGGCGGGCCTGGTCGTGGGATACCTGTTGGCCGCCTGGCAGTATCAGCGCCTGGCGGACTGGTTCGCGCCTCATTTGAAATCGCCGTGGGTAGGCGAGATCGCTGCTTTCCTTATTATTTTTTTCGTGGTCCTGATCGTCGCCGGCATTGCCGGACGGATCGCGCGCTCGGTAATGAAGAAAGCCGGTCTGAGCGCGATTGACCGGTTTCTGGGGGCAGTTCTCGGTTTGTTGAAGGGCGTCCTGGTGGTGGCGGTTGTGCTCACCGCCGTGGCCGCGTTTGCACCCGCCGCGAGGTGGCTGGCGGAATCGGAGTTGGCTCCGTATTTCCTGGTGGGCGGAAGGGCAGCGATCTGGGTCGCACCGTCGGAATTGCGCCACCGCTTCTACCAGGGCGTGGATTACATGCGGCAGGTGCATGCGGAAGCGGACAAGATACGTCCACAATCCGCCGGGCCGTCGAAATAGCTTTGTCATTGAAGCATTTTAGGTTGCGAAGGTGCGGAAACGAGGCGGCAGGTGAAAGATCAACTGGAAGCACTCATTCTTCAGATGTACAAAAGCAACATCCTCTATTCGGAAGCGGTTCGTGAGTTCAAGAAGCGTTTCATCATAACCGTGCTCGAGGAAAACCGGGGCAATCAGTGCAAGGCCGCGCGACAATTGGGCATGCACCGGAACACGCTCAGCCGCACCATGCAGGAACTCAAGATTGATGTTCGTCCGTTGCGGGCCGGCGCCAAGCGTCCGCCGCGCAGCGCGCGTCCCATCCAACTGGAGAGAAAACAGGCTCGCTAGCTCGCGGCAAGAAATAAGGAGGGCGGTCCCGATCGGGACCGCCCTGGTTTTTGCCATTGCTGAAAGGATTAGTGCGGGGCTGGTTTCTTGTGAGCCGCTGGCTTCGGTTTCGCTGCCACCAGCAACGCCCCATCGTTCATGGTCATGACGAAGGGCTTCGCCACGTAGGAAACCGGCGTTCCCTGGAACTGGAAGTCCGTATCTTCCTTCGGCATATCCTTCGCGGGGATCGCTGCCGACATGGTCAGATCAATGTCTGCACGCTTGCCATCGATATCGTCCGAACTGCCAGCCAGCGTCAGCTTGGTGGCGGTTTTGCTCGAGGAGTCGATCGTGATGATGTGGGCGACCATCTGCAACGGCTTCCCTTTCAGTACGCTCCAAACCTTTTCGACGTCTTCGGGCGTGCCCTCGGAAAGAACCATTTGCCATTCCGCGAAACTCATCTCCTCAATTTTTTTGCTCTTGACCAGGGCAGCCGCTTGCTCGGCGGGAGTTGGCGGCACGTACTTCTTGATCGTGAAATCGGCCGGTGGCAGTTGCGTGGTGGCGGTCAACGCCAGCAGATCGCTCCACCCTTCCTCACTGCCATGGTACTTGACATATTTGCTCTTGCCGAACTTCGCGATCTGATCCTTGCCCGCGCCCTGCGCCAGATTGGAAGCGCGCGCGATGAAGAAAAGTCCCTCCACGTCGTTTTCAGCCGGCCCTGCCGCCAGGTCCGCGAGCGCCAAATCATACACTTCGAGCAGGTTGGTCGGATCGGCCTGCACGGCGGCTCGGAGAAACGGCTGGGCCTTCGCGTAATCGGTGCCGGCGGTAGCGGAATCCTTGGCTTGGTTCGCGCTTACGGCCGCCTGGTAGGAGCTGATGCCCTCCGCGCCGTTGAAAATCAATTTAGTCTGCGTTTTCAGCTTTTCCCATTCCTCAGCCGTCGTGCCCTCCGGCTTGGTCAGAGCTGTTTGCAGACACTGCAAACCCTTATCGCCGCTTTGGCCGGCATCGGCAAAATTCGCCGTCGAGTTCTGCCCAGCGATCGCCAGCGACTGCTTGGTGAAGACCGTCACCGCTAACGCCCGGAGGTTGCACGGGTTCACGAGCAGCACCTTCTGCGCCGTTTCCAGCATCTTGGTCCGATTGAGCGTCTGCTGGTCGGGCGTCTTCGCCTGACTGAGCAACTGCTGGTAGGCGGTCATCAACTGCTCCAGCGCGTCTTCCTTCATCACGCTGTTCGGATACTGCGTCACGAACGCTTCCAGGCCACTGACCTTGGCCGCGGTGTCGGTTTGCTGCACCGCGCCCACGTAGGCGTTGTATTCGGCCGGGTCTTTGATCTCTTTTTTCTGCGGCGCGGGCGCCGATGTGGTTTGAGCGACGGCGGTAACTGCGGCTACCAGCAACATCGCGAGAACAATCTTCTTCATTCCTGTGGCTCCTTAACTCTTCGGGGAAGCTGGAGTTGACATCTTGCCCGATTCGACCCAACCTTGGCGTCGGGCTTGCACCATGAACCAATCTTGCACTGGCCGTGCTGTTGCTGACAATTAGACTGACTGGTTCCGAAAAATCATCGGCCGCCAGTCGATATGCAGCGGCTTAACATTATTCCGGTGAGCGGATTATAAGGATGTAGTCCAGCTTAGGCAAGCGGCTTGCTCGCTTCGTCCCTCCCTGTCAGCTTAGATGCGGGCAAGCGCCACCTTTTTTGGGCTCCTTCAGCCGATCCCGCCGATGCACAATGGAGGCACAATGGAGGCACAACACCATCGATGCAAAATAGAATAACGTCTTCTGGAAGGAGAACGCTTTGATGGAAACCACATCAAGCCCGCCGCTGGCCGGCCAAATCGCTGTCATCACCGGTGCCGGACGCGGCATTGGCCGGGCCATCGCCGTGAAGCTAGCCGACCTCGGCGCACACACCATCCTGTGCGGACGCTCGCGCGGAGCCCTCGAACAAACCTCAGCCGCCATCCAGAACAGCGGCGGCCAGACTTCCGGGGACAGTGCCGGGAAGAGCACCGCAAGAAGCACCGTGATCGAATGTGACGTCACCGATCTGCATTCCGTCGAAGCGCTCGCCAAGCAAATCGAGCGCACCTTCCACCGGCTTGACATTCTCGTCAACAACGCAGGCGTCAGCGGCGCGGGAGGCCCTCTCCATGAACTTGCGCCCGAAAATTGGGACCGCATAATGAACACAAATCTGCGCGGCGTCTACTACTGCATCCGCAGCCTCGCGCCGCTCATGATAAAGGCCCGTAGCGGACACATCATCAACATCTCGTCCCTGGCCGGCAAGAACGCCCTGCCCAACCTAGCCGCCTACGCCGCCTCCAAGTGGGGCTTGAATGGATTGACCTACTCCGTAGCCGAGGAATTGCGAGCCCACAACATTCGCGTCTCGGTAATTTGCCCAGGATCCACGCACACTGAATTCAGCGCGCATCCGGGAATGAATACCGGGAAAATGCTGCAAGCGTCGGACGTGGCGCACGTCGTAGCCATGCTCGTGACCCAGGCTCCGCAATCTTTCGCCAGCGAAGTCTTACTGCGGCCAACGCAGAAGCCGTAGTACCAGCTCTCAGCGAGGGCGCTGCTGCTGACCGGGCGCGCCTCATCGGAGGCGAAGAGGCTCAGCTTTCCACGGCTTCATTTTCCTTTTCTTGCCTGGCTCGGAAGTTGCTGGGATGGGGCCTGTCCAGAAATTTCGGATCCAGGATTTGCCCGGCGATCAGCCGCATCAACTCGGCCTCGCACTCTTTGCCTTCGTCCCACGATTTGTCCTTTTTAAGGTTGCCGCCCTTCACGTCGTCGTTCTCCACCTCGTCGTATTCGCGCTCTTCGACGGTGGACCAAGCCGTAGCCCCAAGCGGTCGTTGCTTCACGCTCTCAGGATCAATCACCACCCGCGTCGGCTCCGGCTCAAACGACGTCCGCTTCACATTAGCCGAAGCCGTCTGCAACGCATACAGCAGCAGAGCCGCAGTCTTATGGTCAATCTGCCGCTTCACCAGCTGCCGCATCACTCCGGCAAGTCCCAACTGTACGGAGTTCGCGTCCTCCAGCGTTGGCAGCATCGCCGTCTCCAACTCCTCCAAATACGAGATGGCATCCTTCCCCTTCCGATGGCATATCGCGTGAAAGTAACAATATGGTTGATCCCGCAGCGCCGGCGATCCGCACTGCGTCCCGTTGACCTTGACGTGCTCACATCGAGCAACCCTCTTCGGATATAAAGACATTTTGCATCTCCTGTTTCCCGTATGAGGTATGAAATAAAAAAAGACCTAAAGTAGAGACGCGGCTCGCCGCGTCTAACCGCTACGACCCAGGACGCAGCCGCCGATAGGCAACAATGTCCCGATTACCATCATTCCGCGTAGAAGCGCCACCTGTAAGTGCACCCCATCACATCGCGTTTGTGATGAATCCCGGAAAGCGGAAAAGAACGGGGTGGCCCACTCCTTGCGGCACTATCGCAAGGGGGGGCGCAGGGAGGCCGCGGCCGCGGCGCAAACACCACCACTTTTCAGCAGGACGGAGACGAAGAGGGCGACGAGGGCGTCTGGGATGTCGGTCTGGGTGGACGACGTGGACGAGATGCACAAGCATTGCGTCGCCGCTGGGCTGGAGGTCACATTTCCGCCCACCGATATGCCGTGGAACGTTCGCGAGATGCACCTTCGATATCCGATGGCCACGTGTTCCGGGTTGGCCGCGGATTTGAGCCCAAAAAGTAGAACTGGCTGCCCTGCCGGGTCAATGAGCGTTTTCGGGATGTTACGTCAATTGAGATGTCCCACGGCGTCAGCATCGCCCGGTTCGTGACCGCCCGTAACTGCCGATGTTCTGCACAATGCTCACGGACGCGGATCGGCCATTTCGATGCGGATATTGAGATCACCAGGCGCAAAGCATTTCCGGCCATTCATTTCCGGCCCTAACACGACTACGGGACCGTAGCTACAGAAAACCGATTGAGTAAGTGCAGGGGAAGGCCCTTAGGGCTTTTCGGGCAGCGGCTGCCAGAGCTCAATCTTATTGCCATCCAGGTCATAGATCCAGGCAAAGCGACCGTAGGATTCATCCATTCGTTTGGCGTCGATCTTTACTCCCTCTTGTTTTAAGCGGTCGAGCAAAGCATCCATATCGTCCACGATGTAGTTGATCATGAACGGTGCGGGGCTGGGATCGAAATACTTAGTGGAGGCGGGAAAAACAGTCCAAACTGTAACGTGT
>Ga0181538_10000677_pt1 | contig 40463 bp, 38 predicted proteins | sample PEATcosm2014_Bin_40_FD_119773 | JGI IMG/M metagenome (GOLD analysis project Ga0181538, IMG submission 119773) | Peatland microbial communities from MTU Mesocosm Facility, Houghton, MI, USA - PEATcosm2014_Bin23_30_metaG | ecosystem: Environmental > Terrestrial > Soil > Wetlands > Peat | place... | reverse complement strand
GTGCCCGTGCCGCCCGCCGAGATCACGTCTCCACCGACCCGGTCGCCCGCGAGCACCAGCCTGGCCATGGAGGCGGCGAGCATCTCGGTCCTCGCGCCCCGGTCCTCCAACCCGACGATGTGGCCTTCGTACCCCATCACGCCGCGCACGACGAGGCCGGCGGACCGCGCGCGGTCGGCCAGGTGGCCGGCGTCCTCCGCCCGGCAACCGCAGCGGGGGAGCCCGACGTTCACGTCGATCAGCACTTCGGGGACACCGGCACGTGCCGCGGCCGCGATGGTCTCCTCGGAGTCCACTGCGACGGTCACCCGCGCCCCCTCCCGGGCGAGCGCGCCGAGCCGGGTCGCGTCGGCCACCTCGTTGGCGAGGAGAAGGTCCTCTCCGAGGCCGGCGTGGGCCATGCCCTCCATCTCGGCGATGGTGGCGCAGGTGAAACTCGTGTGTCCGTGCGCCGCCTGGCGCTTCGCCAGCGCGGTGCACTTGTGGGCCTTGACGTGCGGCCGCAACCGCCCGCCCGGGAGCGCCTGCGCCATGGTGCGCAGATTGGCCTCGAGCCCCGCCGCGTCGACGAGGAGGGCCGGCGTCGTCAGCTCCGCCGTCTTCACCGCCCGGAGGTTACCGAGCGCTGCGGCGCGGCGGCGGGCGCTCGGGTACTCTCCGCGTCATGAGCATCCCGTGGCTGGGGGACGCCTGCGGGCTGGTCGATGCCTTCAGGGCCAAGGAGTTGTCCCCCCTCGAGGCCCTCGAGGCCAGCATCGCCGCCATCGGGGCGTCGTCACTCAACGCCTTCAGCCATACGGACTTCGAACGGGCACGGGAGGCGGCGGCGAACGCCAACGTGGCATTGCCCTTCGGTGGCGTCCCGTGGGGCATCAAGGAGCTCGAGCGGGTCGAGGGTTGGCCGTACACCGAGGCCTCCCTACTCTTCAAGGACCGTGTCTCGGACCACGACGACACCTCGTTGAGCCGCTTGCGGACCGCCGGGGTGGTCCTGGCGGCGCAGACGACGGCCAGCGAGTTCGGGGGCATCAACTGCACTTCGACCGAGCTGCACGGCACGACTCGCAACCCGTGGGACCTCGGGCGCACCCCGGGAGGCTCGTCGGGGGGGACGGCCGCCGCGGTGGCGGGCGGTCTCCTTCCCATTGCCAGCGGGAGCGACGGGGGCGGTTCGATCAGGATCCCGGCCGGCTTCTCCGGGCTGTTCGGACTCAAGGCGACCTACGGGCGAGTGCCGAAGGGTCCGGCGGCGGCCATCGAGCCACTCACCTCTGTCCTCGGCTGCCTGACGCGCTCGGTGCGTGACACGGCGCGCTACTTCGACTGTTGCAACGGCTTCGACCGGCGCGATCCCCTCAGCCTTCCAGTCGTGGGCGGGTGGGAGGCCGCACTCGGCTCGTACGACCTCTCGGGCATGACGGCGGCGGTCATCGTGGACCTCGGGATCGCCAGCGTGCGCGACGAGGTCACCTACGTGGTGGCCGCCGCCGCCGAGCGGCTGGCTGCAGCCGCCCATCTGCGCCTGGTCACGGTCGCGCCGGCGCTGCCTCCACTGCGCGGGCAGTGGGCGATGGCCAACCAGCCCGCCTTCGTGGCGGACCTGGGGGACGAGTACCCGGATCACTTGGACGGGCTCTCGCAGGAGATGCAGGCTGGGCTGAAGATGGCGCAGGAGCGCTATAACCTCGAGCGGGCCGCTTCCATCGAGCGCTACCGGCGCCAGCTCAACGAGGCCATGGCGGACCTGTTCGATCAGGCGGATTTCGTCTTCTGTTCCACCAGTCCCGATGTCGCATTCGCGGCCGAGGGCCCACCACCGTCGACGATCCCCGGGCACGACCTGATCCACGAGGTGGGTTTCGCCCGGGCGATCATGAACACCGCCGCACTCACGGCGCCGTCCAACTTGAACGGGAGCCCGGCCATGAGCATCCCCGCCGGTCTGTTGGACGGGCTGCCCGTCGGCCTTCAGGTGCTGGCAGGTCACCACCGCGAGGAGCTGCTCCTCGACCTGGCGCTGGTGGCGGAGCGCGAGATGCCCTGGCCGCAGGTGGCGCCGGGGTCGCCGCTCTAGGTGCTGCGCAGCGCGTCCCGCCAGGGCGTCATGTCGAGCCCGGGGTAGCGGGCCTGCACGCCGGTGAGCGTGGCCTCGTCCCAGTAGGGATGCCCGGGCTCGGGCACCCCCATGAGCGCCAGCTGGCGCGGTGTGGCGTGCTGGACGAACTTGCTGAGCTCGTAGGAGAACCCGCGGAAGGGCCACGCCTGGTACCCGCCCCAGCCGGCGTCACGGTGGCGGAACGAGACGTGGAGCATGATCCTGTACCGGGTGTCGTCCGTGAAGTCCACCGAACGGTGGTACACGTCGGGGCGGTAGGCCACCACCGAGCCTGCCGGTGCCGCCGCGTCCGACGGGTCGTCGTAGAGATCGGCGTAGTCCACGTAATTCAGCGTGTGCCGCTCCACCGGGATGTGCTTCGTCTTCTGCCACGACACGAAACGGGTGGCGCCGTCCTCGGTGGTGACGTCCGTCAGGTAGACGAAGAATTCAACCTGCTTGTAGCCCGGATCGTGACGGGGCACGACCAGCATGTGGTTGGGGTAGTCGGCGTGGAGGAGCCGGTTGTAACCCGAGCCCTGGTTGGCGTACTTGGCCGTGGCGATGCCCATGTAGAGCGCGAGGTCCGTCGTGCCGCTCAGTCCCTCGGCGAGGTCGACCACGTCGTCGTGCAGGACGAGCGAGTTGAGGCGGGAGCTGTGGAACGGGAACTCGGGCCATGGCGCGTCCCACGTGTGCCACTGGCCCGCCTCGGTGCCACCGCTCTCGGCAATCTCGCCGGGAGTTGGGAAGTAACGGTGCACCGCGTCCTGCGCGGCAACCAGTTGATCGGGCGGGATCACGCCCGGCACGACGCACCACCCGTCGGAGTCCCATCGCTCCTTGAGGTCGGGCGTCAGCAACCCTGGAGCCACGACCGCAAGACTAATCGGGGCGTCTGCTATCATTGGGAACGCAGCCGGGTATTTCGCCCGGCGGGGCCCGTTCGAGACAAACGATCGAGTAGGCCACTCTTCACCCGATCGGAGTCTCTCATCTCTTCCTTCTCAGACCTTGGCGTCCCCGCGGCGTACAACGAGGTCCTCTCCCGCCAGGGCATCACCGAGCCGCTGACCATCCAGTCGGCCACCATCCCGGCTGCGCTCGCGAGGCGCGACATCTGCGGCAAGGCTCCCACCGGCTCCGGCAAGACGCTGGCCTTCGGGATCCCTCTCGTCGTCAACACCGAGCGCTCGATGCCGCGTCGCCCGAGGGCGCTCGTGCTCGTGCCGACACGCGAGCTGGCCTCGCAGGTGCACGAGGTGCTCGGCGACCTCCTCGGGCACGAGCGCAAGCGCGTCGTCTCGATCTTCGGCGGCACCGGCTACCGCGAGCAGGTCCGGGCCCTGCAGAAGGGCGTCAACATCGTGGTGGCGTGCCCGGGCCGCCTGGAGGACCTGATCGAGCGGGGCGACGTCCGGCTCGACGACGTGACCACGGTCGTGCTCGACGAGGCGGATCGCATGGCGGACATGGGCTTCTTGCCCGCCGTGCGCCGCCTGCTGGACCAGACGGCGCCGAACCGCCAGGTCATGCTGTTCTCGGCCACCATCGGGCGCGAGGTGGAGTCGGTCATCCGCAGCTATCAGCGGGACCCGGTCAAGGTCGCCATCGAGGCGACCGCGGAGGCCAAGGGGGACGTCGACCACCACTTCTGGAAGGTGGACCGGGCCGATCGGGTCGCCATCACCGCGAAGTTGATAGAGCGCCACGGTCAGGCATTCGTCTTCTGCCGCACCAAGCGTGGGGCCGATCGCGTCGTCAAGCAGCTCCAGGCCCACGGGGTGCGTGCCGTCCCCATGCACGGCAACCGTACGCAGGGACAGCGGGAGCGCGCCCTCGACTCCTTCGCCAAGGGCCGTGCAGACGCGCTGGTCGCCACCGACGTCGTGGCGCGCGGTATCCATGTCGACGGCCTGCCGTGCGTGGTCCATTTCGACCCGCCCACGGACCACGTGGATTACGTGCACCGGTCCGGCCGCACGGGCCGGGCCGGGCGCACCGGCACCGTCGTCTCGCTCGTCACCCCCGAGCAACGCCAGGAGATGCACGGCGTGCAACGTGCGCTGGGCCTCGAACCCGTGCTTCTCGCTCCATTCTCGGCGACGGCGCCGGCGCCGCAGGAGTCGGCTGCGGGCGGTTCGTCGAAGAGCCGGAAGGCCAAGAAGCTGACGGGTACGGTGAAGTTCTTCAACAACTCCCGCGGCTACGGGTTCGTGGAGCGCCAGGGCGGCGGGGATCTCTTCGTGCACCACTCGCAGGTCGAGGGGGACGCCGGCCGCGGCATCGCGTTGGGCGCCACGGTGGAGTTCACCATCGGCACCGGGAAGAAGGGCGACGAGGCCCACAACGTGAAGGTCCTCTGAGTCCCTCCGAATCGGGCGGTCGGCCTAGCTCCAGGTGAGGAGCACCAGGGCGGCGCCGAGAGCCAGATAGAGACCGAAGGGCACGGCGGATCTGCGCTCGGCCCGGTGCAGGGCGATCAGTCCGAACCCGACGATCGCCGCCGCCAGGTTGGCGAGGAAGAAGCCTTCCAGGAGCGCGATCGGGCTCACCCAGGCGAGGCCGAAGCCGACCACGAGGGACAGCCGGACGTCGCCGAAGGCCATCCAGCGCGGGTTCATCAGGTTGATGACGAAGAAGAGCGCGAAGAAGGCCAGCCCTCCCAGGGACGCGACCAGCAGGCGCTGCCACTCGTGCGTGACGCCGGCGATGACGACGCCGCTGACGATCACGGCCGCGCTGAGTGCGTAGACCAACGTCTTGGGCAGCAGCCGCCGGGTGAGGTCGCAGTAGGCGAGTTGCACCAGGCCGACGAGCAGGAGCAGGGGCGGGAGGGCGATGATCGACCAGCCGACCCGGTGCAGCACGTACGCCGGGAGCAGGCCCGAGGCCGTGGCCAGCGCCACCCACTGGCCCGTGGTGACGCGCGGCGCGGACGTGGCCGCGGCCGCCGTGACGGCCGTCTCGCCCGGGGACGATCGTGCCATGGAGGCTGCCAGCTCGCGTCGGGTGAAGGGGACGAGCAGAGAGCCCGCCGCGACGCCCAGGGCGGCGCCGCCGAGAAGCGTGACGGACGCGCTCATTGCACCAGCGACACCGCGTCGCAGTTGGTGCTGAGGTAGGCCACTTGGGCACCCGCCACCGTCACGCCCGACGCCTGTAGGACGGGCACGAGCGCGTCCTCCAGCAGCGTCAGGACGGGGTAGGCGGGGCTCAGGGGGTTGAGCCCGCTGTAGGAGGGGGTGGAGGTGCCGACTGTGATCGGGTTGGAGCCGGCCGCGGCGGTACTGGCGGTTGGCGGCACGTTGGTGGGGGAGAAGCTGATCTGCGGCGTGGGGCCGTAACCGCCGATGTTCAGGGTGGCGACGGCGGCACCGCCCAGGGTGATGGCGGCGGACGTCGCGGTCGTGGTGACCGCGATCTTCGAGGACGCCATGGAGTTGTACTGGCAGGCAACCGTCTTCAACGTCGCCGTGCCACTGGCCGCCGTCAGCGGGATGTCGAGCACCTGACCTCCGACGGTGAGCTTCAGATCGGCCTGCACCTGGGCGGTCGAGGCCGTGGTGCCGACCGGTCCGTAGGCCACCTGGGGAATCTGGCCGACGGTGAGGTACAGCTGGGACGCCGTCACCCCCGTGATGCCCAAAGCGGACTGGACGTTGATCGCGTTGGTCCCGTTGGCCACCTCCGCCTCGGTGGTGAGCATCTGGAGCACGTTCAGGCTGGTCGACAGGGCGGACGTGGAGAGGGTGTTGTTGCCGGGGGCGCAGGAGGACCCGTTGATGGAGACCATCTGGCAGAGCGACGCTGACGTCGACCAGCTGCCGAGCGATGTCAGCGCGGTTCCCGCGTTGCACGGGCTGGGAGTGGGCGACGAGGCGCAATTGAGTTGTGCCACCTGGTTGGCCACGGCATCCTTCCAGATGGTCGACCATTCACTGCCTGGGAGCGACGCAGTCATGACATTGGATGTCGTGAGCAGGCCGCCCGATGCCGTGATCAGCTGGTTGACGGTCACGTAAGTGTTGGCCAGGCCCTGGTAGCCCACCGCGGTCAGGTTCACCGTCGTCCCCAGACCCCCCAGGATGGCGTTGAGCACGCCCGACTGCTGCGAGTCGAAGTTGGCCAGGTACGACCCGATGGAGAACGCCGCCTCGGGCGTCTGGGCGGCAATGGAGGACCTGTCGGTGGTGACGGTCGAGCCCGCGTGGCCGTTCAGCACGTTGAACCCGCCCCAGAAGATCTGGGGCACAGCCTGGGCCGCGGTGACCTGCACCGCGTTGCAGGGATGGGTCGACGGCGGCGAGGTAGCGGCGCAGCTCAGTCCTTCGGGCGTCCAGGTGCCGTTCTGCCAGAGCCCCGGGGTCTCGGTCAGCGTCGCGTTGGACCCGTTGTCGGTGTCGACATTGCCCAGGATCCCGTCCAGGTAGCCCACTGGATTGCTGCCCTGATCGGCGACGTTGATGTAACGGGCCATGTCGAGCGCGGCGGTGTCGGCCATGGCCTGCGCCTGCCGGCTGCCGTAGACGCTGAAGCCGACGTCGACACCCATCGCCCCCGCTCCGAGGAGGGCGATCATGGCGACCGCCGTGAAGATGAGCGTGGCCCCACGCTCGTCCTGGCGCCGTTCCCGCACGAAACGCCGGATCCTGCGAAGTCTCCTCATGATCCTCACCTACGAGGTGGGGGTCGAGAGCTGGAGGACGTTGGACGACGAGATGGTCGACGGCGTGATGACGCCGAGGCCGGGCATCTCGGGGAAGAGCGGGGTGGAGGAGTAGTTGTAGGAGACCGTCACCTTCAAGCACGTGGCATTGGCGTTCGACGGACAGGCCATTTGGCACGCAAAGGCAGTGATGGCGTCCGCGGGATTGGGGCTGAAGGTGCAGTTCGTGGTGTTGTAGGTCGTGGGTGTGCCGCAGGTCTTGTTCATCCAGCCGATGTCGCCGCATGCCTCGGCCTCGGCCGTGGCGACGGCGGTCGACGATGCGACGATGCCCGAGCGGGCCGCATCGGCCGCCGCCTGGGTCACGGTCGCCTGGGCCGCCAGGATCAGTCCGTAGGTGATGATGCCGTACAGCAGCGCGATCAGCAGGACGACGACGATCGCGAACTCGACCATCTCCGCCCCGTGCTCGTCGTCGCGCCGCCGCCTCGGTCGTCTCGGAATGCGCCACGCCCGTGTGCCCAACGTGGGACCCCCTCTTCTGTATCCGGCAGCGCCGCAATTGCACAGACCCGTGACAATTGTCGTCGCGTGAAACGTCGGAGTTGATTGTGGAGCGCAGACCGGCGGGGGTACATAGGACAAATGGACCATTTGGGCCTCCCACCAGGGGCGCTCGTTCGGAGAATGGTCAGAAGGACCTATGTACCTCGTCCCCTTCCCGTCGTACTCTCCAACGGAACCGACGGCGAGGCGACGTGAGTATTCGCCGCACGTTGTCGGTCTGTTGAGAGGGGGAAGGTTCTGTGAAGAAGCAGACGCTCATATTGGTCATGATCGGAGTGATCCTGTTCATCGCCGGCAGCGCCATCGCGTACGCCAGCGTGGAGGGCGCGAGCAAGCACACGGGGTCGGGAACCGACGTCGTGGCACCCGTGAGCACCTCGGCCGTCGTGGCCAAGGCGAACATCCCGGCCGGCACGACCGGCCAGGCCATGGTCTCCAGCGGGCTCGTCGCTATTGAGTTGATCCCGACGAAGTCCTATGTATCCACCGACCTGGGGTCGCTCTCCGGGCTCGCCGACGAGGTCCTGACGTCGCCTGTCACCAAGGGCAGCGCCATCAGCTCCACGCAGCTCACCGCCAGCACGTCCTCCATCTCCTTGCCGACCGGCATGGACGGTGTCACCGTCACCCTGAGTGGGGTCAATGCCCTGGCGGGCTACCTGCAGCCGGGCAGCCGGGTCGACGTCTACGCCAACATCACCAAGGTCTCCACGGCCAGCGCCGCCTCGTCGACGCTCCCGCTGCCGTGCACGGAGCTGGCGATGGCGAACATCCAGGTCCTCGACGTCCAGAGCACCGTGCCCTCCTACACCAGCCATCGCACGACGGACGGCCGCACCATCCCGGCCACGGAGACGTTGCTGCTGGCCGTCAACCCCTCGAACGCCAGGAACCTCGAGTTCCTCTCGCAGAACGAGTCGATCTCGGTGGTCCAGACCCAGAAGGACGCCAACCCGCCGCCGGTGTCGCAGTGCATCGGCACCGACCAGACGACGGGCGCGCCATGATCTCCCGGCGCATTCTCGTCATCAGCCGCTCGCCCGCACTGAGCCGGGCCATCCAGGCGTCGCTCGGCCCGGGGTACCAGGTCGTCACCAGCACCAACGTCATCGACGTCGCCGACGAGGTCCACGAGCTGGGCCCCTTCGACGTGCTGGTGGCGGGGCCCGTGTTCGACAGCCATGCGGGGATGACCCGGCTGGCCAACCTGCGGGCCGCCGCCGCCGTCCCGGCGGTCGTGCTGGCCCTCGGCCCGAAGCCAAAGGCCAGCTTGAGCGACATCGTGCGGACGGGGGCCGTGGAGCTGGTCGAGTACCCGACCAGCAAGCGCCAGCTCTCCAACTCGCTGAAGCGGGCCTTCGACATCGCCGACATCTCCCAGTCGGACTCGGCGCCCACTCTGCCGGTCGTGGCCCAGGGGGTCGTGGTCGATCGACCCCAGTTCGCCGAGGTGTTCACCGTGGCATCGTCCAGCGGTGGCTGCGGCAAGACGTTCTACGCCACCAACCTGGCGTGCTACCTGGCGGCCCAGACCGGCCAGCGCGTCTGCCTGGTCGACCTGGACCTGCAGTTCGGCGAGGTCTCCACCGCGCTGCACCTGCGCCCCCGGTTCACCATCTCGGACCTGCTGTCCCGGGAGCCGGTCGACGACGACGACCTCGACGAGCATGTCGAGGAGTATCTCGAGGACCACGAGCTCGGCTTCTCCGTGCTCGCCGCCCCGTTCAGCCCGGCTGACGCGGACATGATCGCGCCCAAGGACGTCTACAAGGTCATGGGATCGCTGCGCCGGCACTTCGACTACATCGTGGTGGACACCCCGGCCCAGCTCTCCGAGATCGTCCTGGCGGCGTTCGACCACTCGACCCGGGTGCTGTGCATGGTCACGCTGGACCTGCCGAGCATCCGGAACATGCGGGTCTTCCTCACCACGCTCGAGAAGCTGCGCATCAACAGCGACAGCATCGGCGTCGTGCTCAACAAGGTGGAGGACGACATCGGCATCGACATCAACGATGTCCAGGACGTGCTGGACAACAAGATCGTCTCGGTGCTGCCCTACTCGAGAGAGGTCATGAAGTCGATCAACAAGGGGAAGCCGGCCCTCGTCTCGGCGGCGGGATCCGACATCGGCAAGAAGCTGGCGGGCGGCATGCAGCAGTTCCTGTCGGGTGACGTCACTCCCGTCCTCGCAACGAGCACGAACACCCCAGAAATCGGCGAGTCGCGCGGTTTCTTCCGGCTGAGGAGGAAGGGTCGCACCAACAAGGTGCCTGAGCTCGAGAGGGCCTGATCACCATGAACCTGTCCGAGAAACTCGCTGCCGCCGACGGGGCCGCCACGGCCCCACCACCGGAGGACACGTCACGGAGCCACCGGCCCTCCGAGGCCGACACATCGGGAGATGCAGGGGAGAGGCGGGGCCCACCGGGGGGAGTGGAGCGGCGGGGAACCGGGGTGAACCCCGGACCGGGGAAGCATCCGTTGCGGCGGTCCTCGGACCGCGCCGTCCTCGACGAGTCCTGGAAGCAGTCCAAGGCGAAGGTCCAGGCCAAGGTGCTGGCGGAGATCGCCCCGACCTCGGCCAACCTGTCGCCCGACGAGCTGCGCGAGAAGGTGCGCTCCACGGTGAACGAGATCCTCGACCGCGAGGACATCGGGATCTCCATCTCACCGATCGAGCGCCAGCGCTTCGTGGAGGAGATGCTCGAGGACTCCCTCGGCTATGGCCCGCTCGAGGCGCTGCTCTCCGACAACAGCATCACCGAGATCATGTGCAACGCCTACGACGAGGTCTGGATCGAGCGCAAGGGCCGGATCGAACGCAGCGAGATCGTGTTCAACACGCCGAACCAGTACCGGCGCATCATCGACCGGATGGTGCACGGGGTGGGCCGGCGGGTCGACGAGTCCTCGCCCATGGTGGACGCCCGCCTGGCCGACGGCTCCCGGATCAACGCCATCGTGCCGCCGCTGGCGCTGCGCGGCCCGGTGCTCACCGTCAGGAAGTTCCCCGAGCGCGCCTTCATGATGCAGGACCTCATCAACATGGGGTCGCTCAGCATCGACTCGGCGGTCTTCCTCGAGGCCTTGGTGCGGGGCAAGATCAGCATGGTCGTCGTCGGCGGAACGGGCACCGGCAAGACCACCATGCTGAACGTCCTGTCCAATTTCATCCCCGACGGCGAGCGTCTGATCACCATTGAGGAATCGGCCGAGCTCCAGATTCAGGGGGCTCACGTCGTCACGCTCGAGACGCGTCCCGCCAACGCGGAGGGGACGGGCGAGGTGCGGATCCGTGACCTCGTGCGCAACTCGCTGCGTATGCGGCCGGACCGCATCATCGTCGGTGAGTGCCGCGGCTCCGAGACCCTCGACATGCTCCAGGCCATGAACACCGGTCACGCCGGATCGATGACCACTGTCCACGCCAACACCCCGCGCGAGCTGCTCGGCCGCCTCGAGACCATGGTCATGATGGGCGGGGTCGAGCTGCCCCAGCGCGCCATCCGGGAGCAGATCGTCATGGCGGTGGGCGTCCTGGTCCAGCTCCAGCGGACCGCCGAGGGCCCCCGCGTCGTGCACTCCATCACCGAGATCCAGGGCATGGAGGGCGAGACGGTCCTGCTCCAGGACATCTTCCACCGGGTCGACACGGCTCAGGGCATGGGGCGCCTGGTGCCGACCGGCTTGCGGCCCAAGGTGCTCGACGAGCTGTCGCTCGCCGGGGTGGAGGTGCCGCCGCACATCTTCCGGGCCGACTCCGAGGCGCTGCTCGGCGCGGGGCGCCGGGAAAGCGGCGGCGGGCGCCACCACCGGCCGGCCCGGCCCGGCCGCGTCGTGGAACCGCCCTCGGACGAGCTGTACGAGATCCTGGCACGCCGTCGCGAGGCGGGGAAGTGAGCGGGACGATGATCGGAGCGCTCCAGCTGGGCACGCAGGCCGGGGCGTTCGTCGCCGCGGTCCTCATCGGCGGTGGCATCGCCCTGGCCGTCGTCGCTGCCATCATGCGGGTGCGCACCAAGCAGCGCACCCTGGCCCAGATCCTCGACGACACCATGGGCACGGCTCCGGTCCCGGTCGAAGTGGTGAGCGAGTCACCGGAGCACGGCGAGCTCTCGGCCCTCACGGTCCGCATCGCCGGCATCTTCGGGCGCATGGACACGAGCGGAGCGCTCGAGCAGCGCCTGGAGCGGGCGGCCATTCCGCTGCGGTCGGGTGAGTACATCGTCATCACCGCAGCCATCGCGTTCATGCTGGCGGTCGCGGTCGGGGTCGTCATGGGCTCGCCCATCGGCTCGTTCGTCGCCATCGCCCTGGTGGCCGGGATCGCCTGGTACCTGCCGTCGCGCCGCGCCGCCAAGCGGATCAAGCAGATGCAAGAGCAACTCCCCGACGCGCTCGCGCTCATGGCGGCCTCGGTCGAGGGAGGGCAGACCTTCCAGCGCTCAATCGACATGTACCGGCGTGATGCCCGGCCGCCCCTGTCGGACGAGCTCGACCGGGTCATGGCCGAGGTGGCCGTCGGTTCCGACCTCGTCGTGGCCCTCGAGAACATGGCCGAGCGCTCCGGGGTCGAGGACCTCAAGTGGGCCGTCGAGGCCGTGCGGATCCAGCAGTCCACCGGCGGGCGCCTGGCGCCCATTCTGCACACGCTGGCCGACTTCATGCGCACCCGCCAGGAGGTCCGGCGCGAGGTCCAGACCCTCTCCGCCGAGGGGCGGATGTCGGGCTACGTGCTGTTCGCCATCCCGATCTTCCTCGTCGTCGCGCTCGAGATGAAGGACCCCGGCTACCTGCAGCCCATGCTGCACGGCGCCGGCCTCATCGTCCTGATCGGGACGGCGGGGCTGATGGGCCTTGGGTTCCTGATCGTGCGAAAAATGGTCAACATCAAGGTCTGAGGCCGAGGGGGTCACATGAACGCGACATACTTCGTCCCACTGGTGGGAATCACACTGATGGCCGTCGGCCTGATCGGTGTCGGCGCTGCGGCCTGGCGTTCGCACAAGACGCAGAACCGGCTCGATTTCATCCGTTCACTCGGCTCGGAGGCCGAGGTGTACGCCGTCGCCGGACCCCCCGTCTTGGAGCGGGTGCAGACGCCGCTCGTCCAGCGCATGTTCGGACCGCTGCGGAGCGGCCTGCGCCACAACCTGTCGCGCCTGTACCCGTCGAGCGACATCGACCGCGTGCACGCCGACCTCCTCAAGGCCGGCCTGACCGGGTCGGTGCGTGCCGAGGAGTTCGTGGCGGCACAGGTGGGCGCGGTCATGCTCGGCATCGGCGCAGGCCTCGTCGCGCTGGTCAGCGGCGCGGTCAGTGTGAAGACGGGCCTGGCGATGACGTTCATCCTGCCCATGCTCGGTGGCCTTGCGCCCAGCTGGTGGTTGCGCCACCGCATCAAATCCCGGCGGGAACAGGTGACCAACGACCTGCCCGACCTGCTCGACCTGATGACGATCTCGGTGGCTGCGGGTCTCGGTCTGGAGCAGGCGATGCAGGTCTCCTGCGCGCGCTTCGAATCGCCGGTCTGTCACGAGCTGCGGCTCACCCTGAGGGAGATGGAGCTCGGCCTGTCACGGCACGACGCACTCGAGAACATGAAGCTGCGCACCGACATCGACGACCTCGTCACCTTCTCGGTCGTGCTCTCACAGGCCGACGCACTTGGTCTGCCGATCGGACGCGTGCTGCAGGCACAGGCCGACGAGATGCGTGACAAGCGGCGGCAGCGGGCCCGGGAGAAGGCGGCCAAGGTGCCGATCAAGATCCTCTTCCCTCTGGCCCTCTGCTTCCTTCCGGCGATCCTCATCGTCGTCCTCGGCCCGATCGTGGGTCCGATAAAGCACGCGTTCCACGGAGCCTGAGCACCGCCGGCGGGCGACGCCGGCACCGCCGTCCCGGCCCACGACCGGCACCGCCGAGGGCGGGCATCGACCGGCACGGCCGGCGGGCGTGGAAATTGCCGCCACCGCACCCGGGCTGCAATCTGGCTGCCACTGCCGTTTGACACTCGAAGCGTACAATGACCTGGGTATTCCCGCCGTCCGCGGTGGGAACGGGAGCCGGACCGGACCTCCATCCGGTTGCGGAATGAGGGGGAGGAATGTCGAACACAGCCTCGGCGATCCTGTGGCCGGGCGCGCCTGCGCCGGCCGTTGAGATCGAGAGCAGGTCGGAATGGACGTTCTACACGCAGGTGTCGGTGTCGGGGCCGTCGGTCAGCACGACAGTGCACCGCAGCGAGAGCCTGCGGGGGGCCCGGGCGTCACTGACGCGGGACCCTGAGCTCGACATCGGGTCCGACGACTACCGGGACCCCGACGTCTCGGCACGTCGCGACGACGACCGGCAGTGGGGGCCGTGGTCGCTGACCCAGCGGGAGCTCGAGGTGCTGCAGCTCCTCGCAGAGGGTTCCACCAACGGTGAGATCTCACAACGGCTCTACATCAGCCCCAAGACCACCAAGAACCACTTGGCTGCCATCTTCCAGAAGCTCGATGTGACGAACCGCACCCACGCGCTCGTGCGTGCCGTCGTCATGGGTCTCGTCACCATCGAATAGACGCGCGACACGGCGTGCCTGCGTGCGTGGCAATTGGTCCATAAAGCCTATGGAGACCAGTGATGCCATGTCCGAGAATGTCGTTGGGAACTCCAAAAGGATTCGAGCAAACGTTCGGGACCATTGGGGCGAGAGAGGGGAATGAGAGAATGACTGAGCTGTTTCTGAACGCGTTCTTCGCGGTGCGTGGCTTCCACAGCAACCTGCTCGAGCGTGCACGGACCGAGCGTGGCGCCTCCATGGTGGAGTACGCACTGCTCGTCGGCCTGATCGCCGTCGTTGCCGTCGTCGCGGTGGCGGCGCTCGGAGGAGGCATCAAGGGTCTGTTCAGCAGCGCCAACAGCTGCGTGGGTGGCCTGAACAGCACGACCTGCTAGCCGGGGCGGCTGTCGCCGCATCGAGCTACGCAATGCTTCCCTAAGGGAATATTCCCCCTTCCCCAATGGGATGACGGTTGGGCTGGGTCGGCTTCGGCCGATCCAGCCCGCTGTCGTTTGGGGGGAACCTTCCCGGGAAGCACGGTACAGACATCGGCATGAGGCGCTGGTCGGCCGCCCTCCATTAGGTCAAAAAGACCTATGGACCGCAGCCATCGAACGCCCGATGCTTAACGAGGGCAAGTCTTCAGAGGGGGACTCGCACGGGGCAAGAGGGGAGCATCATGTTGGGATTGTTCATGAACGCATTCGTCGCAGTGAGGACGGCACACGGCACGCTGTTCGAGCGGGCCCGTACCGAGCGCGGCGCGTCCATGGTGGAGTACGCACTGCTCGTCGGCCTGATCGCCGTCGTCGCGGTGGTGGCGGTCGCTGCGCTGGGCGGGGGTATCTCCGGCCTGTTCAGCAGCGCCAACTCCTGCGTGGGCGGCCTGAACAGCACGAGCTGCTGAGCCGCGCGGCGGGTCCACCGCCGTCGGACGACAGAGGTTGCCCCGAAAGGGCGGTCAGAACGCAACGGCGAGGGCTGGGTCGATCCGATCCAGCCCTCCGTCGCGCCCGGGGTCCGACAGTCCCCACCAGCGGTTCTACGGGGGAACGCGCCCGGCCGCCTCGGCCTCGACCACGTCGAGCCGGGCCGGGCCGTCGGGCCCGTGGGCCGGAGCGATTTCATCATCGGTTCACATAACCGATACGACGGCGAAATAGGGTCCGGGGAGACTGAAAGCGCACGGGGAGCGCCGCGCCCGAAAGGTTCCCGGCTCGGCCCGTGCCAGACACACCTTGTCCACGGAGAAGAAGGGGAGTACAGGAGAATTCATGAGCTACCAGGCCGAGTACATCTGGATCGACGGGACGGAGCCCACCCCGCTGCTCCGCAGCAAGACGAGGATCGTCGAGGGCGGCAAGGAGCCCGGGATCTGGGGCTTCGATGGTTCGAGCACGAACCAGGCCGAGGGCAGCGACTCGGACTGCGTGTTGCAGCCCGTCTATACCTGCCCGGACCCCCTGCGGGCGGAGGGCGACAAGCTGGTGATGTGCGAGGTGCTCCATCCCGACATGACGCCGCACAGCACGAACACCCGGCGGAAGTCGGCCGAGCTGGCGGAGAAGTACGCCGACCAGGAGCCGTGGTTCGGGATCGAGCAGGAGTACACCTTCTTCCAATACGGCCGACCTCTGGGTTGGCCCGAGGCGGGGTTTCCCGCCCCCCAGGGTCCGTACTACTGCGGGGTCGGGGGCGACAAGATGCCCGGCCGCGAGATCGTCGAGCGTCACACGGCGGCCTGCCTGAAGGCCGGCATCGCCATCGAGGGCACCAACGCCGAGGTGATGATGGGGCAGTGGGAGTTCCAGATCGGCGTCCTCCCGCCGCCGCTGATCGGTGATCAGCTGTGGGTCGCCCGCTGGCTGCTCTTCCGCATCGCCGAGGACTTCGACGTCTTCGCCACGCTCGAGCCCAAGCCGGTGCTCGGGGACTGGAACGGTGCCGGGGCGCACACGAACTTCTCGACCAAGGCCATGCGCGAGGACGGCGGCTGGGATGCGATCATCGCCGGCTGCGAGGCGCTCGGGAAGCGCGTCGACGAGCACGTCGCCAACTACGGCATCGGCATCGAGAGCCGGCTGACCGGCGCGCACGAGACGGCGCACTTCACGCAGTTCAGCTACGGCACATCCGACCGCGGGGCATCCATCCGCATCCCGTGGGCCGTGGCCAAGAACAAGAAGGGGTGGCTCGAGGATCGCCGCCCCAACGCCAACATGGATCCCTATGTGGTGAGCGGCCTGATGGTCGAGACCGTGTGCGGAGCCGCCGCCGGCGACTGAGACACGCCTGATCGGGAATGCCGTCGGTCCCGGGTCGCACCACCCGGGGCCGGCGGCGTTTCTTTTGCCGGGCGGGGCACAGTCGCCTCAGGCCGGGGGGACAGGCTGGTCGCTGGGGGCCCGGGCGGCCATGGCGGGCTCGCCCGGACGGGCCAGGGGCCCGAATTCGAGCGCGGCGGTGTCGCCCTCCATGAAGCGGCTGGCGTCCTCGCCGGCGTCCGCCATCTCGTCCATGCCGATGGGCCCCTCCGGGCGGCCGGCCAGGAACTGCTGAATGATGGGGTTGTCCGTGGCCAGCATGTCGGGCTTGCTGGCGAACTTGACGAGGCTCGAACGGAAGAGGACGCCCATGAACTCAGCGGTCCGCATGACGGACTGGATGTTGTGGGTGATGATGAAGAACGTCGCACCCGTCTCCTTCTGGGCGGTGACGACGAGCTCGTCGAGATAGGCCACCCGCACGGGGTCGAGACCGGAGTCCGGCTCGTCGAAGAGCACGATCTCGGGCTCGGTCACCATCGCCCGGGCCAACCCGGCCCGCTTCTTCATGCCGCCGGACACCTCACCGGGGAGCTTCTTCAGATGGTCCATCAGGCCGACCAGCTCGGCGTTGCGGTGGACGAGCTCGCGGATTGCCGCCTCGCTCTTGTGCGTGTGCTCGCGCAGCGGGAAGGCGATGTTGTCGTAGAGGTTCATGGAGCCGAACAGCGCGCCGTCCTGAAAGAGGACGCCGAACTTCTTGCGCACCTCGTAGAGGCGCTTCTCGCGCAGGCCGACGATCTGGTCGCCGTCGACCCAGATCTCGCCTCGCTCGGGCTTCAGCAGCCCGAGGATGTTCTTGAGGAGCACCGACTTCCCGGTGCCCGACGGGCCGAGGATGGCCGTGATCCGGCCCTTGGGGACGTCGAAGGTGATGTCCTCGAGCACGGTGTGGGAACCGAACGACTTGGTGACCCCCCGCAGGGAGATGATCGGTTCGCCGGGGGCTATCCAGGGCGCCGGCGCCTCCTGCTCGTGGGTGTCCATACGGGGAGAACCCATACCCGGGCCCGGGCTTGCGCAACGGCCGGCGTTCTCGGCGGGCCCGGCTGGGGGAACCTAGCCCCCTCCGAGCAGCGAGCCGACGGTCTTGGTCACGCCGCCCACGATCCCCTGGACCGGCGTGGTCGTCGTGGTCGTCGTCGTGGCCGCAGCGCCGCCGCCGCTCGATCCGGTGCCCGAGGACCCCGAGGACGACGTTCCCGTCGTGCTGCCTCCGCCCAGTACGCCGCCCAGGCCCAGCGTGTTCGTGACGCCGCTGACCGCGCCGCTCAGCCCGCCCGTCACGCCGCTGACCGTGCCGCTCAGCCCGCCCGTCACGCCGCTCACCGTGCCGGCCACGCCGCTGACCGCGCCGCTCAGCCCGCCCGTGACGCCGCTGACCGTGCCGCTCAGCCCGCCCGTCACGCCGCTGACCGTGTTGTTCAGCCCTCCGGCAGCCTGGTTCAAGCTCCCGGTGATGCCGCCGGTGACGCCGCCGCCCGAGGAGCCGCCCGTCAGCGCGCCGCCGTGGAGGGAGCCTGTCCCTCCGGATCCGCCCGCGTGCCCCGAGCCGCCGCCGGTCCCGGCGACGGCGGTCGACGACGAACCCGTGGATCCCCCACTGCCTGAAGACCCGCCCGACGTCGCTGTGGCGCCACTCGCCGCAGTTCCCGCACCGGCTGCCGTGGAGTTCGGGGCGCCCAGGGCGAGCGCCGGCGCAGCGAGCGCCGAGCCGGCAGAGCCCGCACCCGTCTGGTTCGGACCACCGTTCAGCGCGTGCGGCGCGATGAACGCGGCTGCGACTGCTGCGCCGGTGACCGCGACGCCGGCCATTGCGTTGCGCAGGCCGCCGGCGCCGGCGCCCTGCTGCTGCACGGTCGCGCTGCGGTGCGCCACCCGGAAGAATGCCCGGCGGAACAGCGCGCCGGTGGCGATGAGGAAGCCGGCCAGCGCCTCCTTCGATTCGGAGACGACGGCGAACTCGCGCTTGAGTGCTTGGCGGGCCCTCCACAGCAGCGTCTCGATCGTCCCGATCTCGACGCCCTCGTGGTCCGCGATCTGCTGGTAGGTCCATCCCGAGCCCTCCCGCATGGCGAGCACGTGGCGGTGGCGTGTCGAGAGGCGGTCGAGCGCGCGGTTGACCAATTCGCCGTCGACCGAAGCGAGGACGAGATCCTCGGACGTGTCCTCACCCACCACACCGACGGGATGCTGCGCAGTGAGCTCCAGGTCGTCGGTGGGCGTGCTGCGCGAGCGGCGACGCAGCATGTCGGTGCAGATGTTGCCGGCGATCACGGTCAGCCACGGGTAGAAGCGACGCTCGCCGGCGAAGCGCGGCAACGCCTTCCACGCGCGGGCGAACGCCTCCTGCGCGGCGTCCTCGGCCTCGTGGCGATCGTTGAGCCTGCGCATGCAGAAGCGAAGCAGCCGCTCGTAGTACCGCGCGTACAGGTTGCCGAACGCCGCCGAGTCCCCGGCCTGGCAACGCTCGACGAGCGCGCGGTCGCGATCGAGATCGACGTCGTCGCAAAGGCCGCTGAGCTCTTCTTGGCGGAGCGCCAATGTTCCTGTTCCTCCCCCTCCGTCGCGCCTCTCAATAGGAGGTAGGTCACATTATGTCCGGACTTCACGGGATTTTGGAAGTGGTCGCGGCGAACAATTGATGAATGGGGGTTGGATGGTTTTCGTCAACAAAGTTGTGATTTCCTTCAACGAACGTTGGGAAACGAGCGCCTCAACGGCAGTGGCGGCGCTGGCGAACCCGGGGTCCGGCTGACCCGGTCCGCCCGCTCGCGCCCTCCGTGGCACCGGTCACGGAGGGGGCGCATTCCGCAAGGTTCCCCCCGGCCTGCCGTTTTTCCAGAGGAATGGAAATTGGACGGGGGAGCGGGCGCCAAGGCCCGACCACGTGCATGAGGAGGCCTCGAAAGGGGGGAATGCATTGTCGGAGACGGGTGACACGACGAGCGTCGCTCCCGAACAGGCCCCCGGTGCCACCGAGCCTCTGAGCCGAGCCGAAATGGCGCGCCGCCTGGGTACTTCGAGCGGCTGCCCCGGGGCAGTGGGAGTCCTGCCCCGCCCGAGCCGGCCGCTCTCCGACGACGGGAAGATCGCCACGGCCGTGCGTGAGACGGGCAACATGTTCGCCACCGCGTTCGAGTCTCTGCGCCAGGCACCGCTCAAGGGTGTTCCCGTCGGGGAGTTCTTCGACCAGTGCTGGTTCCTGGCCCGGGTCACGACCCTGCCCCTGATCCTGCTCTCCATCCCCTTCGGCATGGTGATCGCGCTCGAGGTCGGGTCGTTGCTCCAGCAGATCGGTGCCCAGTCCCAGCTCGGTGCCGCCATGGTCCTGGCCGTCGTGCGCGAGCAGGCGCCGGTGGCGACCGCGCTGCTCATCGCCGGTGCCGGCGGCTCGGCCATGTGCGCCGATCTCGGATCGCGCCGCATCCGGGACGAAATCAGCGCCATGGAGGTGATGGGTGTCAACCCGCTCCACCGCCTCGTGCTGCCCCGGCTCCTCGCCGCCACGCTGGTCGCCATCCTGCTCGACGCCGTCGTCAGCGTGGCCGGCATCGCCGGGGGCCTGTGGTTCGGGACCCATGCCATCCACATCACGACGAGCAGCTTCTTCGCCACCTTCGGCGAGCTGAGTCAGATCGCCGATCTGGTCATCGCCCTCGTGAAGGCGGGGATCTTCGGGTTCATCGCCGCCATGGTCGCCTGTTACAAGGGCCTCTACTGCAAGAGCGGTCCGAAGGGTGTGGGCGACGCCGTGAACCAGGCCGTGGTCGTGACCTTCATCCTCTCGTTCTTCGTGAACTTCCTGTTGACGGTCTTCTACTTCAACTTCATCCCCCAGAAGGGCCTCTGATGGCGATCGACACACCGGTCCGCCCCGAGCCCGGCAGGATCGTGTCCGCCGGCCGGAACCTGGGTGGGAGGGCCGTCGGCACGGGCGACGCCGCGCTCGGTGTCTTCGATGCGTTCTCCGCACAGTTGAAGTTCTATGTCCGGATCGTCCGGGCTCTTCCCCGCGCGCTGCGCTATCCCAAGGAGATCCTCGTCCTGATGTCGGACATCTCCCTGGGCTCGGGTGCGCTCGTCGTCGGCGGCGGCATGTTCTTCGTGGTGGTGTCCATCGCGTTCTTCACCGGGACCGAGGTGGGCCTCGAGGGTTTCAACGGCCTGCAGCAGATCGGCGCCGAGGCCTTCACCGGGGTGATCACCTCGCTCGCCAACACCCGGGAGATCACGCCCCTTGTGGCCGGCGTGGCGCTGGCGGCGCAGGTCGGCGCCGGCTTCACCGCGCAGCTCGGGGCCATGCGCATCAGCGACGAGATCGACGCGCTCGAGGTCATGGGTGTCAACAGCGTCGTCTACCTCGTCGCCACCCGGGTCTGGGCGGCCCTCATCACCATGGTCCCCCTCTACCTGGCCGCGCTCTTCGCCAGCTACCTGGCCTCCGAGCTCGTCGTCACCCGGTTCTTCGGCCTGTCGACCGGCACCTACACCCACTACTTCCGGCTCTACCTTCCGCCGCTCGACATCTTCTACTCGTTCCTCAAGGCGATGGTCTTCGCCGTCATCGTCACGTTCGTCCACTGCTACTACGGCTACAACGCCACGGGAGGTCCGGCGGGCGTGGGCGTCGCGGCGGGCCGTGCCATCCGGCTCTCCATCATCCTCGTCGTCGTGGTCAACCTCTTCTTGTCGTTGATCCTGTTCGGTGGTGTCAACGCCACCGCCCGGTTGGTCGGATGAGACGGCTCGCCAACGTGCTCGTCAGCCTCGTGGTGCTCGGCGGCCTCGTGTTCGGGACGGTCACGCTCGTGCGCCTGGCCAACGGCGACTTCGCCGGCGACTACAAGCTCGACGGGACGTTCCCGCGGGCCGGCGAGGGACTGCACCCGGGCTCCGCCGTCGTGTTCCGCGGCGTGCAGGTCGGTCGGGTCTCCACCATCTCGCTCCTCCAGAATCAGGCGCAGGTGACGGTCCTCATCGAGCCGTCGTTCAAGGTACCGGCCTCGGCCACGGCCACGATCGAGCCCGTCAACCTGTTCGGCGCCGAACAGGTCTCCATCTCCAGCCCGCGTGGCAACGTGGAGGCGGGTCCCTACCTCGCTCCCGGCTCCACGTTCGCCCATGCCGCCAGCAGCGACGAGCTGGGCGACCTCTTCGCCGCAGCCACGCCGCTGCTGGACCAGATCGACACCAACGACCTGTCGACCCTGCTGGGCGAGCTGTCGCAGGCGGCCCAGGGCGAGGGTCCCAAGATCGCCGCGTCCATCAGCGCCGGCACCGAGCTGGCCGGCCTGCTCGACCGCACGCTCGACGCGCAGCTCCTCGCCCTCGACTCCTTCGCCAAGTTCACCCAGGCCGTCGCGCCGGCGGCCGCCGACCTCAACAACCTCAACGCCGAGATCAACGCGGGTCTCCCGTCGTTCAACGCCGAGGAGACCGACTACGAGAACCTGCTGGACAGCCTCATCCCGTTCTCCAACCGGCTGGCGGAGCTGCTCTCGACCTATCACCCCGACATCGCGACGATCCTGGAGTCCGGTGACAACGTGTCGCGTGTCCTGCTGGCGCAACAGGACACGATCGGCCAGGTGGTCAACGGGGCGTACCACTACTTCCAGAAGATCGCCCAGGGCGCGTCGGGGCTGAACAAGCTGCCCGACGGCAGCACTTACGCCTACTTCAACACCTTCATCCTCTTCAGCGACGTCAACAGCCTGGTGTGCAACCTCATCGCGCCCCCGACCGGCGGCATGTCGTTCCTCCAGCCGATCCAACAGGCGCTCGCCGGCGCGGGCTCGGCGTTCGACTGCTCGTCCGAGCTGGCGTCGTTCGACGCCTTGCAGGGCACCCCGACGACAGCGGCGGCGACGCCGACCGCCGCTGCCCCCCAGCCCTCCGCGCCCGCCACCGCCGGTGCCGCCGCCGCCGGCGCGGCCGCGGCCAACCAGGTCTACGGCATCATCGGTGAGCCCGACACCTCACAACCGACCAGCCTGGGCGGGATCATCAGCCAGCTCCTGGGGGGGTCGTCGTGAGGCTGCGGCACCGCGTCCCGCCCTCCGCCCTCAAGTTCTCCGTCTTTGCGCTCGTGTGCCTGGTCCTGCTGGTCGGCCTGGCCGTGAGGATCGGCAACATCTCCCTCTTCACCAGCCGCCATACGATTGACGCGCAGCTCAGCGACGTCACCGGCCTGGCCAACGGCGACACCGTGAACATCGCCGGCGTGCCGGTCGGGCAGGTCTCGTCCATCGGGGTACAGCACGGTCATGCGCTGATCGCCATGAGTATCGACAACACCGTGACGCTGCACCGCTCCACCGACGTGGGCATGCGGTGGCACAACGTCATCGGGCAGAAGGAGATAGAGCTGTACCCGGGCAGTGCCGGGCCCCTGCTCGCGCCCGGCACCACCATCCCTCTCACGCATGACGTGACCGATGCCAGCATCGACGTGTTCTTGAACTCGCTCGGCCCGGTCCTCTCCTCCATCAACCCGACCGAGGCCAACGAGTTCGTCGAGAACGTGTCGGGCGCGCTCGAGGGCGACACGGCAGAGATCAACCAGCTGATCAACAGCGGTGCAGCCGTGTCCGCCACGGTCGAGGCCCTCGACTCCCAGGTGGGGCAGGTCATCGGCAACCTCAACCAGGTCCTGGGAGCGCTGGCGTCGCGCTCGGGCGACATCGACAGCCTCGTGACCAACCTCCAGACGGTGTCGTCGGCCCTGGCCTCGAAGAACACGCTGCTCGATGGCGTCGTGGGCAACTTGTCACAGGTCGCCACGGACCTGGCCGGCCTGATCGGGAACAACCACACCACCATCACGAGCACCATCGACAACCTGCAGGCGGTGGCGGCCGACGTCCAGAACAACCAGCAGAACCTGGCCAGCAGCCTGTCCACCCTCGGTGCCGGGCTGGCCCCCTACATCCAGATCTCCCAGTGGGGGCAGTGGTTCGCGGTGGAGACCATCTACACCTGCCTGGCGAACCAGACCGTCTGCCCCTACTACCAGCCGGGGAACCCGCCCGCGGGCTCCGGGCCCTTGGGCAGCCCCCCGCTGCCCGCACCCCTCTCGGGCGTCACGACACCGGGACTGCCGAGCCCCGACACCTCGTCGTCGGGATCGTCCCCCTCGAGCCAGAGCGACGACGCGTCGGCCGGCTCCGGCTCCGGGTCCCTGGCGGCGTCGAGCCTCGGTCTCGACCTGCAGGCGGTCAGCGGTGCCGGCGCTGCCGCCACGGGAGGTTCGGGGTGAAGGCCGTCACCGAGCGGAACCCCAAGATCGTCGGCCTCGTCGCGATCGCCGTGATGGCGGTGCTCGTGCTGGGCATCCTCTTGCTCAACCGCAGCCTGTTCACCTCCGGCTACACGGTCACCGCCCGCTTCGCCAACGCGGCGGGCATCTCCAAGGGCACCGAAGTGATGGTCGCCGGCGTCAACGTCGGGTCGGTCAGCTCCGTCGCCGTGCACGGCAACGCGGTCGACGCGCAGCTCTCGGTGAACAACTCGGTGCAGCTCCCGCATGTGACCACGGCGGCGATCGAGGTCGAGACGCTGCTCGGCGTCGTCGACGTGACGCTCCAGCCGGTGAGCGGGTGGAGCGACCCGCTCAAGCCCGGCGCGCTGATCACCGACACCTCCGTGCCCACCGAGTTCTACGAGCTGCAGAACACGGCCCACTCCCTGCTGTCGAAGACCAACGCGCAGGCACTGAACAACCTGGTCGCCTCACTCGCCGCCATCACGAAGGACAAGCAGGCCCAGGTGGCCCAGATCATCGCGGGGCTCGGTGCGCTGACGACCACCGTCGACCAGCGCAGCGGCCAGGTGTCGAGCCTGATCGACTCCGCCAACACGCTCTCGTCCACCCTGGCGGCCCGGGACCAGCAGCTCCTCTCCGTCGTCGACAACCTCGACACCGTCTCCACCGGCCTCGCCAACAACAACCAGGACCTGTCCAATCTGGTCACCAACGTCGACGCCCTGGCTACCCAGACCAACAGCCTCGTGAACCAGGACTCGCCCGCGCTCAACTCGTTGCTGAAGAGCCTCCACGCCGACCTGAGCGTCGTCGGTCAGCACCAGGAGGATCTGGCCGAGGGCGTCAGCTACCTGGGGGGCGCGCTCAAGGGCTTTCAGTCGATCGCGTACAGCGGCAGCACGCCGGTCAGCTGGGGCAACATCTTCGTGAACCCGGCGTCGCTCACCAACACGTTCGGCGTGATCGGCCCGTGCGGGACGCTCGACCAGGTGCTGGACCAGGTGCTCGGCCCTGACCCGGACTCGTGCGACGCCCAGACCGGCCCGCTGCCCGGCGAGGGATCTCCCGCCACCTCCGGCGGCGGCACCTCGTCCGCGTCGGGCTCCTCCTCGACGCCGCCCCCGTCCCCGCAGTCGGAGCCGTCCGCCGGCACACCCACCACGACCCCGGCGGGCGGAGGGAGCGAGCCGGCGGGGCCGAACTCCGGGCTGGGCGGGCTCTCCCAGCTGCTCAGCCCGCTCCTGCGGGGGGTCGGCTGATGGGCGCGCCGCGCCGCGTGGTCTCGTCGAAGGCTCTCCGCCTCGGCGTGGCGGGCCTGGTCGTCGTCGCCGGCGTGATCGTCGCGGTCGAGTTCGCCAAGGGCACACCCACCTATCCCGTCAACGTGGTCTACTCGAGCGCCCCGGGGCTCTTCACCGGTGCCGCCGTCGACGTCCTCGGCGTCAAGGTCGGCACGGTCACCGACGTGCAGAACGAGGGTGACAAGGTCGACGTGACGCTCGCCGTGGACCAGGGGACGAGGATCCCGTCGGCAGCCTTCGCGTCGCTCGTCGCGCCGCAACTGCTGGGGTCGCCCGACGTCGACCTGAACCCGGGCTACACCGGCGGCTCCTCCCTGCCGTCGGGCGCCACGATCCCGGAGGATCACACGGCGGTCCCGGTCTCCACCGACGAGGTGCTCAAGGAACTGCAGCACACGCTCGACGCGCTCAACCCCCACGCCGTGGGGAGCCTGGTGTCGAACCTGGCCTCGGACCTCGACGGCCAGGGCGCCGGCCTCAACAAGCTCATCGCGTCGGCAGCCGGCACCGTGCAGCTGCTGGCGGACCAGGGCAACGATCTCGGGCAGCTCAACGGCACGCTGGCCCAGCTGACCGGGACTCTCGATACCGACACGACCCAGATCGAACAGCTCGTGGAGCAGTACGACACCGTGTCGAGCACCCTGGCGCAGCACTCGGGCCAGCTCAACGACGCCATCACGCAGCTGGCCGGTGCCAGCTCGGGCCTGGTGAGCCTGCTGGTGCCCAACCTGCAGCCGCTCGAGGCGGACGTGGGGACGGTGACCACGGTCGGCCGCACGTTGGACCGCAATCTCGCCTCGGTCGACGAGATACTCCAGAACGGCAACAACCTGTTCCAGGGGGCGGCGCGCGCGTACGACCCCAACTACAACTGGCTGAACCTCAACCTCCAGACGGCGCCCGGCGTCACCGGTGCCTACATCGCCGGTCTCCTGCGCGACCGGCTGGCCGGCATCTGCCGCCGCATCGTGGCCAACCACTCCTCGGGCCTGCCCGCCACGGTCATCGCCACGCTGGAGGAGTGCGGCAACCCGTCCTCGGGATTCTTCGACCCGCTCCTGAACGACATCCCGACCATCCTCGACACGCTGAGCGGGGGGAGCGGATCCACGACGGCCCAATCCCTGCTCCAGAAGGGCCTCCAGCAGATCGCCGGCGTCGAGCAGGGGGGCACCACGCCGCCGAGCACGCCGCCGGTGTCGTCCGCGGCCAAGAGCCCGGCCGCATCGACGACCACGACCACCACCACGACGACGGTCCCGCCGTCGACCACGACGACCACGACGACCCCCTGCGGGCTCCTCGGCGCCCTCCTCGGCTGCCCGGGAGGCTCGAGCGCGGGCTCCTCCGGCGGAGGCTCCTCCGGCGGCTCGGGCTCGGGCTCGGGCTCGGGCGGGCTCGGCGGGCTGCTCTCCCACGACGTCACGACCGGGTCGGGCAGCGCCCAGAAGGCCACCTCCACGCTGGCCGTCGCCTCGCCCGCGGCCGCGGCGGCGCCGACCGCGTCGATGGTCGATCCGGATCCCACACTCACCGCGCCGGCCGCCGCGTTGCTGCCCGCCGCGCCGCCGGCACAGGGCCGGCGTCACCGGGCGTACCCCCACCGGGGCCTGTTCGCCCGATGGCTGCACGACGTGGAGGGCTGGTTCTGATGGCCGCGCCACTCACGCGCCGCCGCCTGCCCGCGCTGCCCGCGCTGGCCGCGCTGGTGCTCGGGCTGGCCGGCTGCTCCGTGTCCGGCGGCCCGGGCCAGCGCACCGCCAGCGCCGACTTCAGCGACGTGGGCGACCTCGCCGACGGGGCGCAGGTGCAGATGGCCGACGTGCCCGTGGGGTCGGTCAGCTCCATCACGCTGAGCGGGGACCGGGCGAAGGTCACCCTGGCCTTCGACAACGGCGTGCGGATCCCGGCGGACGTGAGCGCTGCCATCGACCGCACCACCATCCTCGGCGACCAGTTCGTGGACCTCGTCGTCCCCAAGGACGAGACGGGCGCCGCCTCTGCGCGCGCGCCCCAGTTGGCGAACGGGGCGGTCATCGCGCGCACCTCGACCGTTCCCGACGTCGAGCAATTCGTGGAGGCGGGCTCGGAGGTGTTCGGCGCCATCTCCACCACCGAGCTGGAGCAGATCATTGAGGCGGGCGGCGAGGGCTTCACGGGCCAGGAGGCGTCGCTCAAGGCCTTCCTGGCCGACCTGAGCGCGGTGGCGACGGGCTACGCGCAGCACACCGACGAGATCACCCAGGCCGTCAACGGCCTCGATTCACTCAGCGCGACGCTGGCCCCGGGCAGCAGCGCCGGCGCGACCGCGCTCGACAACCTGTCTCAGACGGTGGCGATCCTGGCCAAGAACTCGTCGCAGTTCGAGACGTTGCTGCAGTCGCTCGACGACCTCTCGACACAGGGCCGAAGCATCCTCGAGACCTACTACCCCCAGATCGTGACCCAGCTGCAGACGCTGCAGGCGGTGAGCAGCCAGCTGGCCCAGCATCAGGCTGACCTGGCCGGCCTCCTCTCGGAGATTCCCCTCGCCGACAACGCGCTGCCCCAGGCCGTGCGCGGCGGCTTCGTGCAGCTCTACGAGAACATCATCGTGTGCGGCATACCCGGCCTCGGTGAGGACGACAGCCAGCCCGCGTTCACGTGCGCGCCACATTCCGCGGGGACGGGTGGCACATGATCTCCCGCCGGCTCGTCATCAACCTGATCGTGTTCTTCGTCGTCAGCTTCGCCCTCGTCGCCTACGGCATCGTGAACCTGCTCGGCAACCCGCTGGAGAGCCCGACGGTGCTGTCCAGCGAATTCCCCGACGCCTCGGGCCTCTACCCGGGCTTCGAAGTGGAGCTGAACGGCGTCCCCGTCGGGACCGTGAGCTCCACCGCTCTCACCGCGTCGGCGACCAAGGTCGTCATGAGCATCGACCCCGGGACCCGCGTGCCCGACGACGTCCAGTCCTCGGTGCAGATCGCCAACGACCTGGGTGAGCAGGTGGTCAACCTCGTTCCCGCCCACGGGGGGATCGTGCCCGACCTCCCGAGCGGCGCCAGCGTGCCGGTCGCGCCCAACCAGGTGCCCGCCGACGTGGGCGCGGTGGTCGCCTCGGCCACCCGGCTGTTGCAGGCCATCCCGGCGGGCGACCTCAACAAGCTGATCGGCGAGCTGGCCACCTCGCTGGCGGGCCGGGCCGGGGACCTGCGCACCCTCATCAGCGCGGGCACGACATTCTCCAAGGAGTTCGTCGCCTACCAGCAGCAGTTCACCGAGTTGCTCGCCAACGCGCCCCCGGTGCTCGATGCCGTCACGGCAGTCGCGCCGGAGCTGCGCCAGGACCTGGCCAACACGGCGGCCCTCGTTCAGGTGCTGGCCGACCAGAAGTCGGGGCTGCACACCCTGCTCACCTCCGGCTCGTCCGCCTTCGACACGGTCGACAACCTGGTGACGTCGCAGTCGGCCGACCTGGGCTGCTTCCTGCACGACACCGCCGACATTCTCTCCAACGTCGCCGAGCCGGCGAACCTGAACAACCTCTCGCAGGGGCTCGCGTACAACCAGGACTTCTTCGGTGCCGTCGAGAACATCGCGGTCGCCGGCCCGGCGAAGCCGACCACGACGGCCTCGCCCCAGGACCCCGACCAGACCTACCTGCGCACGCGCCTGCTGCTGCCGCCGATACTCGACGAGCAGGGGACGTCGTACGAGACGGCCAGCAGCATCCCCGCCACGCTGCCCGGTGCGGGCTGCGTGACCGTGTTCGGCAACGGTGTCGGCCCCGCCAGCCAGCCCGGCTTCGTGCCCGCCGCCACCGGCCACGTCGTGGCGCCCACGGCCCAGGAGGCCGATGTCGAGCTCGGCTCGGCCACCCCGGTCCAGGTGAGCAGCGCGGCCTACCGGGTCCCCGGCGACAGCCTGGGCCTGCTGCTCGCACTGGGCGGCCTCGTCGTGCCGGCGCTCTTGCTGGCCTGGGGTGCCCGGCCGACCCGCCGGAGAGCGAGGCGGCGGGCCTGACAGACGTCCCGGCGTGCCGCACGGTACGCCGGGGAAGGTGACACAGATGGAGGGAGAACAGAGGGACATGACAGTGACAGAGCACACAGCCCCGGAGGGCTCGGGGACAGAGGACACCGGCAGCGGCGTGAAGGTCGTCGGCGCGCCGACGCCCGACCGCGAGGCGCCGGCTGCGGGCGGGCCACCGCCCCCGTCCACGGCGCGCCGTGCCGGCGGCGGTCCACGTCGTGCCGCTCCGACCCGACGTGCCTTCCGGGTGGCGAGCACGCTGGCCGTCGTGGGCCTGGCGGGCACCTTGGTGTTCGGGGTCCTCTTCGCCACGGAGAGCAGCAGCGGCCCGGTGCAGGACCCGGCCGTGATCAGCGCGTCCCGGACGTTCCTCGACGACTTCTTCAACGTCGACGCCAAGACCGTGGACTCGAACTTCAACGCCATCACCGGCATGGCCACCGGGCAGTTCTCGACCCAGGCGAAGGAGTTCTTCAACTCGTCCATCCGCACCGCCCTCGAGAAGGCGCTGGCCGAGTCGAGGGGTCAGGTCCGCCTCCTCGAGGTGCAGTCCGAGAACCAGGCCGCCGGGACGGCGTCGATCTACGCCGTGGTCGACCAGACCTACGTGAACGACAAGATCTCCACGCCCCAGGCCGACGTGGTCCGGCTCGTGGCCGATCTCCAGCAAGTGGGCGGCGTCTGGAAGATCTCCGACGTCACCGTGCTCGAGGGCGCCACGCCGGCGAGCACGGGCACCGCCTCGGGCTCGGCGGGCTCGAGCGTCCCGGGGCAGTAGCGCGGCGGGGGGCCTAGCATGGTCCCGGGCTGCGTGCGGGTCTGTGGTTGAAAGTCGAGGCCAGTCGCAGGCGAAACGACCCACGTAAGGCGACTTGTGGTCGCTGAGCATGGTGCGGCTTAGAGGTAAGCCCTGCCCGCTGCGTCCCCGGCTGTCGGGGGCGGGCGGAGACGAGGCGATGCGCGCCACCATGGTGCCGTTGGGTACGGCGGCGACGCCGTGCCGCCGGTGCCGGCGCGTCACCCTCGCGGCAGGCGAGTGTGGGGTCAAAGACCAGGTCAGCCGCACGCAGCCCGATGACCCACCTGGGCGCGCCTGTCGGCTCACCCCGCCTGCGGACCGGTAGGATCGGACCTCCATGAGCGTGTTCACGAAGGTCCTGCGCGCCGGCGAGGGCAAGAAGGTCAGGCGGCTGGCCGAGCTGGTGCCCCTGATCGGCGCCCTCGAGCCCGAGATGCAGGGCCTGGGTGACGACGCGCTCGCCCACAAGACGGTGGAGTTCAAGGAGCGGCTCGACAACGGCGAGTCGCTCGACGACCTCCTGGTCGAGGCGTACGCGGTGGTGCGCGAGGCGGCCTGGCGCACGCTCGGCCAGCGTCACTTCGACGTCCAGCTCATGGGCGGCATGGCGCTGCACTTCGGCTGGATCGCCGAGATGAAGACCGGTGAGGGCAAGACGCTCGTCTCCACGCTCCCGGCCTACCTCAACGCCCTCGACGGGGGGGGCGTGCACATGGTGACGGTCAACGAGTACCTGGCCACCCGAGACTCGGAGTGGATGGGCCGCGTGCACCGCTGGCTCGGCCTCTCCGTCGGGCGCATCGGATCCGACATCGACGACCCCTTCCGCAAGCGGGCCGCCTACGCGGCGGACATCACGTACGGGACCAACAACGAGTTCGGCTTCGACTACCTGCGTGACAACATGGCCCGCTCGCGCGAGACCATGGCCCAGCGCGGCCACGTCTTCGCCATCGTCGACGAGGTCGACTCCATCCTGATCGACGAGGCCCGTACGCCGCTCATCATCTCGGGCCCGGCTGACGAGGCGGCCCAACTCTATTACCAGTTCGCCTCCATCGCCCGGACGCTGACCCGCGACGAGGACTACGAGGTCGACGAGGAGAAGAAGACGGTCGTCCCGCTGGAAGCGGGGATCGAGAAGGTCGAGAAGGCGGTCGGCGTCGAGAACATCTACGACGCCGTCTCGGTCAACTACGTCCACCAGCTGACCAAGGCGTTGACGGCCAAGGACCTCTACAAGCGGGACAAGGATTATCTCGTCGCGGGCGGCGAGGTGAAGATCATCGACGAGTTCACCGGCCGCACGCTCGAGGGTCGGCGGTGGTCCGACGGTCTCCACCAGGCCGTCGAGGCGAAGGAGCGGGTGGCCATCAAGGAGGAGAACCACACCTGGGCCACGGTGACGCTCCAGAACTACTTCCGCATGTACGAGAAGCTCTCGGGGATGACCGGCACGGCCGAGACCGAGGCCGGAGAGTTCGCCGCCACCTACGGCCTCTCGGTGGTCCCGATCCCGACCAACAAGGAGATGGTCCGCGCCGACCAGCCCGACCTCGTCTTCAAGACCGAGGAGGCGAAGTTCAACGCTGTGGTCGACGACATCGTCGAGCGGCACGAGCTGGGCCAGCCGATGCTCATCGGCACCGCCTCGGTGGCCAAGTCCGAGCTCCTGTCCCGCCTGCTGGACAAGCGCGGCGTGCGGCACAACGTCCTCAACGCCAAGCAGCACTTCCGCGAGGCCGAGGTCGTCGCCCAGGCCGGGCGCAAGGGCGCGGTGACCGTGGCCACCAACATGGCCGGCCGCGGCGTCGACATCATCCTGGGCGGCAACCCCGAGCTGCTGGCCGGCCACGAGCTGGCCGCCGAGGGGATCGACCCCGAGAGCGAGGAGGGGCAGGCCGAGCTGGAGCGCCGCCAGTCCTCCATAGAGGCGCGCTGCCGCGCCGAGGGCGAGGAGGTGCGCAAGCTGGGCGGGCTCTACGTGCTCGGCAGCGAGCGCCACGAGAGCCGCCGCATCGACAATCAGCTGCGGGGCCGCTCGGGCCGGCAGGGCGACCCGGGCGAGAGCCGCTTCTACCTGAGCCTCGACGACGAGCTGCTCCGCCTCTTCGCAACCGGTGCCATGAGCTGGGTCATGGGCCGCACCCTGCCCGAGGACGTCCCGATCGAGTCCAAGACCGTGGCCAAGGCGATTGAGCGTGCGCAGAACACGGTGGAGGCCCGCAACGCGGAGCAGCGCAAGGACGCGCTCAAGTACGACGAGGTCATGGACCAGCAGCGCAAGGTGATCTACGAGCGCCGGCTGCAGATCATCGACGGGGACGACCTCGAGGAGCACACCGAGGATCTGCTGGCCGGGGCGGCGGAGAAGCTGGTCTCCGAGCACTGCCCGACGGAGTTCGAGGAGGACTGGGACCTCAAGTCGCTCATCGACGGGTTGATGCAGTACTACCCGACGAAGTTCACGGTGGCCGACCTCGAGCAGGCTGCCACGACGGAGGACCTCGTGGAGTCGATCGTCGAGGAGGCACTGGAGTCCTACGAGACGCACTCGGGGTCCATGCCGGGTGGGGCCGAGACGATGCGCCAGATCGAGCGCGACGTGTACCTCCAGATCATGGACGCCCGCTGGCGCGATCACCTGGCGGAGATGGACAACCTCAAGGACGGCATCCACCTGCGCTGGACCGTCCAGGCCGATCCCCTCAACGCCTGGCAGCAGGAGGGCTACTCCATGTTCGGCCAGCTGATGGAAGTCATCGACAACGACTACCTGCGCTACATCCTCCACGTCGAGGCGGTGCAGCAGCCCGCAGCCGAGCCGGATCTGGACCGGGCGGTCTACGCCGCCGCCGAGGATCCCGTTGCCGAGACCGGTGCGCTCGCGTCGGCGCTCCTGGCCGAACAGGGCGCGAACGTCGCTCCGCAGCAGACCGTCCTCAACGGCCCGGCCGTCGCCGGCAACGGCAACGGCAGCGGCAGCGGCAAGGCGCAGATCAAGCGGCCCAACCTCCCTGACCCGGACGCCCTCGTGCCGATCGTGAAGGAGCAGCACGAGAAGCTGGGCCGTAACGAGCCTTGCTGGTGCGGGAGCGGCAAGAAGTTCAAGTTGTGCCATGGCGCCGCCTGACGGCCCGGCGGCCGAGGCACCCCGCGACTTCACATCCGAGCTCGAAGCGCTGGGGGAGCGGCTGGCCGAGGCCGAGCGGTACCTCGGCCGCGAGAAACTCCAGGCCAGGAGGGCCGAGCTCGAAGCCGAGGTGGCGAAACCCGACCTGTGGGACGACCCGGACAACGCGCGGTCCGTCACCAGGGAGCTCGGTCGGATCTCCGCCGACCTCGACCAGCTCGACGGCCTCCGCAGCGCTCTCGACGACGCCCGCGCGCTCCTCGAGCTGACCGAGGAGTCGGCTGCCGAGGGGGAGCGCGACGCCGCGCTCGACGCCGAGCTGGTCGAGACCGTCGACACCCTCGGCACGCGGCTCGGGGCGCTCGAGCTGCAGTCGCTCTTCTCGGGCGACTACGACGAGCTCGACGCGGTGTGCGAGGTGCACGCGGGGGCCGGCGGTACCGACGCGCAGGACTGGACCGAAATGATGTTGCGCATGTACCAACGATGGGCCGAGCGACGGGGCTTCACCGTCGAAGTGGACGAGGCGACGGAGGGACAGGAGGCGGGACTGCTGTCGGCCACCTTCATCGTGCACGGGCGCTTCGCCTACGGACTGCTCGCCACCGAGCGCGGTGTGCACCGCCTCGTCCGCATGTCGCCCTTCGACTCGCAACACCGCCGCCAGACGAGCTTCGCCTCCATGGACGTCACCCCGTTCCTCGAGGACGTCTCGTCGGAGGTGGAGATCGACGAAAAGGACCTGCGCATCGACACCTACCGCTCGTCGGGTGCCGGTGGCCAGCATGTCAACAAGACGGACTCCGCCGTGCGCCTGACCCACCTGCCCACGGGCATCGTGGTGTCCTGCCAGAACGAGCGCAGCCAGCACCAGAACAAGGCGAAGGCCATGCAGATCCTCGGCGCCAAGCTGGCGGAGCGCGCCCGCCTGGAGCGGCGGGCCGAGCTGGACGCGCTCAGCGGCGAACGGGGCGACAACGCCTGGGGCAACCAGATCCGTTCTTATGTCATGGCCCCCTACCAACTGGTGAAGGACCTTCGCACCAACTACGAGACCGGCAATGTCGACGCCGTGCTCGACGGGGACCTCGACCCGTTCATGGAAGCCGAGTTGCGCCGCCAGCGCGAGGTCGGAGCGTAGGGAGCCCACGGCGGTTGCGCGCAGAGGTCTGTGACCTGCACCGAAGCCAGTGACCCGAAACCGTCATGAAGAGTAAGTAGGATCGTGGGGGTGCCCCGTCCACCGCCGGGGCGACCACTCTCGCACTGATGATCCGATTCGAAAACGTCACCAAGACATATAAGGGCTCGACGGTCGCGTTGCGCGACATCACCGTCGAGATCGAGAAGGGCGAGTTCGTCTTCCTCGTCGGCGCGTCCGGGTCGGGCAAGACGACGTTCATCCGCCTCCTGCTCCGGGAGGAGCTCCCCGACTCGGGCCAGATCCTCGAGGCCGGCCGGAACATCGTCGAGCTGCCCAAGTGGCGGGTCCCCTACCTGCGCCGCAACATCGGCTGCGTCTTCCAGGATTTCCGCCTCCTGCCGAACAAGAGCGTGTTCGAGAACGTGGCCTTCGCACTCGAGGTAATCGGCCGCCCCCGGCACGTCGTGGCCAACCAGGTGCCCCAGGTGCTCGACCTGGTCGGCCTGGCCGGCAAGCGGGACAACCTGCCCAACGAGCTCTCCGGTGGAGAGCAGCAGCGTGTCGCCGTCGCCCGCGCGTTCGTGAACCGCCCGCTCATCCTCCTGGCCGACGAGCCCACCGGCAACCTCGACCCGCAGACGAGCCAGGGGATCATGCAGCTTCTGGACCGCATCAACCGGACGGGCACCACGGTGGTCGTGGCGACGCACGACGAGGTGCTGGTCGACAAGATGCGCCGGCGCGTCATCGAGCTGAGCAACGGTGCGATGGTGCGCGACCAGGCGCGCGGCGTCTACGGCTTCGACGGTTCGGGACAACAGACGATCGAAGTGGCCGCCGGAGGCATGGGCTGACATGGCGGTCTCGGTTGACTACGTCGTCCGCGAGACGGCGTCGAACCTCTGGCGCAACCGGCTGATGACCATCGCCGCCGTCCTCACGGTGGCGGTGTCCCTCTCGCTCGTCGGCGCGGCGCTGCTCCTCCGGCAGGGATCGGCCAACGCGACTGGGACCCTCGAACGGGGGACCCAGGTCACGGTCTGGATGGTCCCCAACGCCAATTCCCAGGAGATCGCGGCCGTCGGCACCCAGCTGGCGCAGCTGAACTATGTCGTCCAGCCCTGCGCCTACTGGAACAAGGCACGCAACTTCGCGGAGGCCCGCCGGCTCCTGCCCTCCGACGTCTTCCAGGCCACCACCGAGTCCGAGATGCCGACCTCCTATTGGTGCACCCCCGTTGCACTGACCGATGCGGCCCAGGTCGTACGGACCTTCAGCGGCACGTCGGGCGTCCTGTCGGTCACCGAGCCCCAACAGACCATCCACAACGAGGAGACGGTCATCAACGTCTCGAAGTGGGTCTGCCTGGCCATCGCCATCGTCCTCATCATCTCGGCCGCCGTCCTGATCCTCAACACCATCCGCATGGCGATCTTCGCCCGCCGCCGGGAGGTGTCGGTGATGAAGCTCGTGGGGGCCACCAACTGGTTCATCCGCGTCCCCTTCATGTCCGAGGGCCTGTTGCAAGGGTTCATCGGGTCCCTGCTGGCGGCCGTCGTCGTCTACTTCGTCTACCTCTTCATCAACCACGAGGGGAGCGGGCGGACGACCAGCAACATCTTCACGGCGATGCACATGACGGGGTCCGAGGTCCTGCTCACGAATGTCGTGGTCGTGATCGTGGGCATGGCCATCGGCTCCATCGGCTCCGCCATCGCCATCCGCCGCTTCCTCGACGTCTGAGCCGGAGCGCCCGGCCTCAGCCGCCGGCGTCGGCGGGCGCGCAGAGGTAGAAGCGCATGGAGCGCCCATCAATGACCCTGTCAGCGAGCGAGTGTGCGGGCGGGCAGTGCGCGATGGCCCACAACATGTCGGGGTTGCGAGTGCGCGGCATCACCGCGGCCAGCACCAACGTGACCCGCCCGCTGCGCACGTCGCCGACGAACTGCGCCAGCGTCGTGCTGGGCACGCGCCCGCTGAAGCCGCCGACGGGGAGGAATTCCCGCCCCGTCGTGAAGATGGGTCCACTCGACAGCGCGGACGTCTCGTTGGTGACGACGCTCACGGAAGGGGCGACCCTCGATGCGGCCCGGACCAGCCCGGCCGCGGCGGCGGCCGCGCTCGCCGCGCCCGCGTGCTCCTGCTCGTTGAGTGCGGCGGGCTGATAGGGCGAGTCGAAGGGCCCCTGGGCGGCCACGACCACGGTCCCCGACGCCCACGCCGAGCCCAGGAGGAGTGCGGCCGCCGAGAGGGTGACCCCAGCGGCCGTCGCCCACGCCGCGCGCTCCGAGACGAGGGACACCCCGACGACCGCGATCGCCGCCAGTGCGAGCAGCAGCGTGCTCGCCTCCACCCACGGCCGGACGCCGGCGCCCGTGGGCAACAGGTACAGGGCGTAGGCAGTGCCGGCCAGCACCGTCCCCAGCAGCACAGCGCGCGTGGCGCGGCGTGCGCGGAGCCGCCAGGCCTCGGCGACGCCCATGCCGCAGAGCGCGGCGATCGGCGGCGCGAACGCCGCCAGGTAGTACGAGTTGATGAAGTTCGAGGACGCGAAGAAGCACCAGGTGAGGAACAACCAGGTCGCCCACAGGACAGCGGCCGCCCGCAGCGGGTCGGTGCGGGGCCGTCGCCGTCGGACGACAAGGATGCCGCCGAGCGAGACCACCGCCGGGACGAGCATCCAGTCGCTGTCCCTCCCGAACATGCCGCTGAGGAAGCGGCCGGGTCCGGGCGGGACGGCCACCGTCTCCGGCGTGCCGCTGCTCTGCTTGACCGGTGCGGCTGCGGCGCTGCACCCGGTCTGATCGAGCGTGTTGCCCGTGAGCCGATCGGTGCCGTTGTAGAGGAAGACCTGGCTGAAGACGGAGTTGTTGCAGCTGCCGTCCACGTAGGGCCGGTCGTGGGCCGGGACGGCGGTCACGACGAGCATCCAGGACAGCGACACCACGAGCGCCACCAGTGCGGCGAGAACGGCGTGCCCGATACGCCGGGCGAGAACCGGCGCCGGCGCCGCCAGTACGTACGCCAGGAACAGGGCCGGAAGCACGAGCCAGGCCTGGAGCATCTTGGCCTGGAAGGCCAGACCGACCCACACCCCGGCGACGAGCAGGTGCGCCAGGCGGCCCGTCGTGAACGCCGCCGCCGTGGCGTCGGCCGCCAGCACCAGCAGCAGGATCAACAGCGAGTCCGAGATGTTGCCCCGGTTGAGCAGGATCGTGACGGGCGTGGCCGCCAGGACCGCCGCGGCGGCGAGCCCGGCACCTGCGCCGGCGACGCGCCGGACGGCTCGGTAGAGCACGAGCACGGTGAGGGTCCCCTCGACGGCCTGGGGCAGCACGATGGCCCAGACGTGGAAACCGAACAGGCGGACCGACAGCGCCTGCACCCAGAACGCACCGGGCAGCTTGTCGATCGTGACGGTGCCCCAGGGGTCGAAGGCGCCGAAGAAGAAGTTGTGCCAGCTCTGGGACATGCTGCGGACCGCGGCGCCGTAGAACGTCTCGAGCGTCGCGTTGTCCATGCCCCACGCGTAGGAGAGCGCGGCCAGCGCGGCCACCACGAGCAGGAGGGGACGGGCCCATCCGGGCTGATCGGGTGGGGAGCGCCAGAACTGCCAACGCCCCTGACGCGTCGCGGGTAGGACGGACGGAGGGGCGTCGTCGGCCGCTGCCGGTGCCTGGAGCGTGAGCCCCCCGACTGCATCCCCCATACTGAGGGCAACCTACCCCGTCGTCGGACACGTCGGGGTGCCATATGGTTGCGGTGCCGTGTCGGTCCGTGCGCCCGGTGCACGACGCGCGGACCGGGAGCGTACGAGTGCGGGGACCGAAAGGGGGCGACGGATGACCGGTAGCGTTGGCCCGGTGTCCAACGGCTCGGGGCCGGACCGATCGCAGTCGCGGTTCTTCTGCAACGTGCCACGTAAGATCTCGCTCGTCTTCTTCGTCGTCGCGTTCTCCGCGCTGGTCATCGGCGGGGGGTTCGCGGAAATCAGCTCGGATGGCGCGCCCACCTCGCTCGAGACGGCGATCGTGCGCTACATCATCCTGGGGTCGCTGGTCGTCGCCGTGACCGCGTACGTGATCGGCGGCCGCCTGCGGGCGGACCGGCCGGAGTAGGAGTTCGGCCCCGGAAGTCGGGATCCGTCCCACCCGCAGGCGCCGATCTGCGCCAGACTGTCGCCATGGGGCGAGCTGGCGACAGGGCGAGGAAGCCAAGGCGGCGCCTGTCCAAGGTGCCCAAGTACGAGGAGCCGAACAGCATTCCCGCCGCGGGCCTCACCGGCAGCAGCGGGGGACCCTTCGGATCGCGCTACGGGCATTCTGTCGACCACCATCATCAGAAGCCCCCGAACCGCTTCGGCGCGTTCGTCCTGCGCTGCCTCGGGGTGAAGCCGAAGCCGTAGCGGTCTCCGCCGCGGGATCGTCGCCGGCAATGTCGCCGGCAAGGTTCGCGGCAACGAGCCGTGCCCACGCTGCGTCGCGACCCTCGGAACGAGGGCGTGACGAAAGCGAGGGATCAGATGGCCAACACAACGACGATCACCGGGAACCTCACCCGCGAGCCGGAAATCCGCTACACGCGGGAGGGGCAGGCGACGGCCCAGCTCGGGGTCGCCGTCAACCGTCGCTGGCAGGACCGGACGACCCAGGAGTGGCAGGAGTCGACGTCGTTCTTCGACGTCATCTGCTGGCGTGACCTGGCCGAGAACGTGGCGCTCAGCCTGACGAAGGGCATGCGGGTCGTGGTCACGGGACGGCTGGAGCAGCGCACCTGGGAGACCGAGGAAGGTGAGCACCGCTCGAAGGTCGAGATCACCGCGGACGAGGTCGGACCAAGCCTCCGCTTCGCCACGGCCGACGTCCAGCGGGTGGAGCGCCGGGGCGCGGTGGCGCAGCCCGACGGCGAGGGCGCGCTGTCGGTCGAGGCGTGAGTGTCGCCCTGGCTGATCGTCATCGTGGGCTGGCCGGCAGTCACGTCCGCCGTGGCGGGCCTGACGGCGCACCCGGTGACCGATGCGACCGTTGCGGCGGCGACCGCGCTGGCTCTGGGGAGCGGGGTGCTCCTGCGGCTCCGCTCCCGGGAGCGCCCGGGCCGCCGATCGACTTCTTGAAGGACGAGGTCGTCGAGATCTGCGGCGCTCTCGCACTGGGTGGCTCGCTGCTCCGCCGGCTCGGGCTCTGCGCCGAGGCCGCTCGCCTCGAGGAGCTGTTCGGCGCGGTGGAGGAGCGACTGGCCGAGGTCAGCTGCCGGCCGGATCCCCCGCAGTGTCGGGCTCGTAGGTGAGGGAGAGCGAGTTGACGCAGTAGCGCAGCCCGGTGTCGGTGGGGCCGTCGGGGAACACGTGTCCCAGATGCCCGCCGCAGCGAGCGCACAGGATCTCGGTGCGGGTCATGCCGAAGCCGCGGTCGGACCGTTCGATGATGGTCCCGGCCGAGCGGGCACGGTCGAAGCTGGGCCAGCCCGTCCCGGACTCGAACTTCGAGTCGGTGTCGAACAGCTCGGCACCGCAACCGGCGCAGCGGAAGACACCCTCTCCCTCCACGTGCAGCAACTCTCCGGACCATGCCGGCTCGGTACCGGCCCCCCGCAGCACCGCGTAGCGGTCCCGCTGGAGCTGCTCCCGCCATTCCTCGTCCGTCTTTGTGACCTCGTAGGTCGACTCGTCGTGCTTCTTACGCGTGAACATGAGCACCTCTCTCCCATTTCTGCAACCGGTACGCGGTCGGGGTATTTCCACCTCGGGCCCGCAGCCGTGGTGGTCAGGCCGCCAGCCCGGCTGCCGCGGTGCCCATGAGGAAGAGGAAGTTGTCGGCGTAGAACTGCCGACGCACGTCCTCGCTGGCGTCGCCGAGCGAGGCCTCGAATCGCTCCAGGGGCTTGCGGCCGCCCTCGACGTGGGGGTAGTCCGAAGAGAACAGCACGAGGTCGGGTCCGGCCTGGGCCACGATCCAGCCCACATCCTCCGTCGGGTAGGGGGTGAAGCGGACCTGCCGGTGCACGTAGTCACTGGGTCGCAGCGTGAGCGCCTGCAGGCGCTCCTCGTGGCGACGGAAGGCGTCGAAGGCGGACTCCATCTGCCGCAGCCAGGACGGCACCCAGATGGCGCCCTGCTCAATCACGCCGACGTGCAGGTCGGGGAACCTCTCGAGGACCCCGTCGAAGATCAGCGTTGCGAGGGTCTGGGCCGGCGGGACGGGGATGCCCATGTAGTCCACCGAGCGGAAATTCTCCTCCCCGCCGTGGAAGTCGGGCGGGACGGGCTTTCCGTTGACGAAGTAATTGGGGTCGACGAGGGTCCCGGTACCGCCGACGTGGAAGACGACGGGGATCCCGGCCTCCTCCGCCTGGGCCCACACACCGAATAGGTCGTGGTGGCTGGGGGAGAACCGCGGCGGGCAGCCCGACGCGACGAGGAGCGCCGCGGCGCCCTGCTCGAGCGCGTCGCGGGCGGCCGTGACCGCCTGCTCGGGCTCGACCAGGGGGACGTAGAACGAGGGCAGGAGGCGCGGGTCCACGGAGCAGAACTCGAGCATGCCCCGGTTGTGGGCTCGCGCGGCGGCGTAGGCGAGTGCGGGGTCGTCGCCGTGCTCCAGG
>Ga0181538_10000676_pt1 | contig 40529 bp, 35 predicted proteins | sample PEATcosm2014_Bin_40_FD_119773 | JGI IMG/M metagenome (GOLD analysis project Ga0181538, IMG submission 119773) | Peatland microbial communities from MTU Mesocosm Facility, Houghton, MI, USA - PEATcosm2014_Bin23_30_metaG | ecosystem: Environmental > Terrestrial > Soil > Wetlands > Peat | place... | reverse complement strand
TGCACATGGCCTGGGTTTCGCCGCGGGTGAAGACGGCCGAGCCGTGGACGCGGGGAAGGACGCCGACCTGGCAGGAGATGGGGCGGATGCTGTGGAAATCGCGGCCGTCGGGCCGGACGCCGGCGAGGATCGCTTCGCGAGTGACCTGCTCTTCGACTTCGACAAAGATGGCTCGAATCTCCTTATGCTTTTCCTTTGTCGCCAGGATAGCGTGATAGCTGGCGTTGGGATCGGTGACCGGGGGCGCCATTTCGGCGAGGAGATCGTCGAGAATCTGCTTGATGGAATCGGCGCGGTCGTCCTTTCCGGCCTTGCCCTTCACTTCACGTATCCTGTCGGTGACGCGGGCGCGGATGGCATCGACGAACCCGGGGTCGGAAAGCCTGATTTCGCCGATCTTCGGCTTGCCGGCCTTGGATTGCAGCTCCTCGATCATGCCGACGATTTCGATCACGGCATTGTGGCCGAACTCGATGGCGTCGGCGACGAGGTCCTCCTTCACCTCGCGGCCGCCAAGTTCGATCATGTTGACGAAATGCTTGGTGCCGGCGACGACCAAATCCATTTCGCTGTATTCAAGCTGCTCGACGGTGGGATTGAGCACGAATTGGCCATCGACGCGTCCGACGCGAACGTGGGCGGTCGGGGTGAGGAAGGGGATGTCGCTGATGGCGAGGGCGGAGCTGGCGGCAATGCCGGAGAAGATGTCCGGGTCGTTTTCGCCGTCGAAGGCCAGGACGTTGAGATGAATCTGCACCTCGTCCATGAAACCCTTGGGAAACAAGGGGCGAAGGGGGCGGTCGATGAGACGGGCGGTGAGGATTTCCTTGGTGGTCGGGCGTCCCTCGCGTTTCATGAACCCACCGGGGAATTTGCCGGCGGCGGCGCGGCGCTCGCGGTAATCCACCTGAAGCGGGAAAAAGTCGATCCCCTCGCGCGGAACGGCGCGGACGACCGCGGCGAAAACGACCGAATCGCCGTATTGGACCGTGACCGCCCCATCGGCGAGCTTGGCATAGGTGCCGGTCTCGATGGCGAGCGTACGGCCGCCGATCTGCCGTTCAATTCGAATGGCTTGCATGAAAAATATCCCTTTTCAGCCCCGGTGGTGTATCGGTAGGCCACAGATGGACAGATCCAGGGAGGGAAGGGGGAAGTGCAAGTTGTTAGTTGCAAGTGCAAGTTGGAAGAAAAATGCGGCGTTATCCTGCATCTTAACTTGCAACTTGAAACTAATAACTTGCACTTCCTCGCCCTTCCCCGGGTCTGTGCATCTGTGGCGAATCGTCTTGCCGGCCCGCCGCCGCGCCCGGGGCTTAAATGGCGCAGAGAAGGATGGCAAAGCAAACAAAAACGGGCGCGGCGCCACGCCGTGCCCGATCAACGTTATTTTCGCAGTCCCAGCCGGCCGATGATCTGCTGATATCGCGTGCGATCCTCGCGCGTCAGATATTTGAGCAGACGATTTCGGCGGCTGACGAGCTTGAGCAACCCACGTCGGGACGAATGGTCCTTTTTATGCGCATCGAAATGCCCGCGAAGCTGGTTGATCCGCTCGGTCAGGAGCGCGATCTGCACTTCAGGGGAACCAGTATCCTTTTCGTGGATCTTGAAATCAGTGACGATCTTCTGTTTCTGCTCAACGGACATTGACATTGGAAAAACTCCCAGACACCAGGAAAGCCAGGAAAAACGTCCGACCGTCGGACGCCCCGGCAAACCGGTCATAAAGGGTTCCGCCGCGAAAGGGTACGCCCTTCGCTGCCGCACCCGCGGCTATAGCGGAAAGTGGACAAAGAATAGACGGGCGACCGGCACGGGTCAAGAGATGGATTTGCCCGATGGATTTGCCCGAGCCGAGCCCGGTGAACTCTGGCGAAGTGAAATCGGATGCTGTACCATCGCGCGGAGCACCCGGAAAAGCGGAGGGAAACCACGGTTTTGCAGGGGGTGGAGATGTATTTTGGAGAGGTGGCAGAGTGGTTGAATGCGCCGGTTTCGAAAACCGGTCTGCCCGAAAGGGTAGCGGGAGTTCGAATCTCCCCCTCTCCGTTCTTCAACCGGCGATGTCGTCCAGGTCGAGCTTCAGGGCGGCCGCAATGGCTCTTAGCACCGAGACGGAACCCTCCTTCCGGCCGGCTTCAATCTCGGTCAGGTACGGCCGGGCGATCTTCGCGGCCTTGGCAAGCTGCTCCTGGGTCAGTCCCCGATGTTCGCGGAAAACCCGGATGGGACTCTCGCCGGCCACCAGCCGCCGGGCCACGTCGGATGGGAACGCCTCTTCCTTGCGGGTCTTGGCGGCATCGTAGGCCCGGATGTCGTCGAGCATCTGGGCGTCATGCTTGAGCCGCTGGAAATCCTTCAGCGGCACCACCGCGAACCGGCGGCCCTTTTTTTTTCGATGATCTCAGTCTTCATTGATAAGCGCTTATAGCTACATTCAGGGCAACTGGAAATGTTCGAGCAACGGCCCCAGCGCCAGCGCGGGCAGGAAGCTGAGCAGAACGATCAGCACGGCGGCGGAGACCGCCACCGTTGCCAGGAGCAGAGAATCCGAAGGCAGCGTGCCCGCGTGCTGCGAACGACGCCCCTGCGCCACAAGGCGGCCGGCGAGCGCCAACGCGGGAACCGCCAGCCCGAATCGACCCGCCAACATGACCGGAACCGTGGTGAGATTATAGAACGGCGAATTGGCGTTGAGGCCCGCCATGGCCTGCCCGTTGTTGGCACAGCACGAGCTGTAAGCGTAGAGAATTTCGGTGAAGCCGTGGGGTCCGCCATTTGTCGATAGACCGGCCAGCCCGGCGCTGCTGACGACCGCGATTGCCGTGGGGAACAATATCGCCATCGGTGTGATCAGCGAAAACAGGGCGATCAGCTTCATCTCGCCGGGCCCGATCTTCTTGCCGAGGTATTCCGGCGTGCGGCCGGTCATCAACCCCGCGATGAACACACCGACCAGAGCGACCATCACGATGCTGTACAGGCCCGTGCCCAGCCCGCCGAACACGATCTCCCCGAGCATCATGTTGCACAAGGGCACGCTGACGCTCAGCGGCATAAACGAATCGTGCATCGCGTTGGTCGAACCAGTTGCCCCGTTGCTGGTTGTTACCGCCGTCAATACCGTCTGGGCGGCGCCGAAGCGGACTTCCTTACCCTCCATGTTGGCCCTGGCCACGCCCAGTTGTGCAAGCAGCGGATTGCCGCGCGTTTCTCCCCAATCACATACAACGAGCGCGACAACGAAGAGGAAGACCATGGCGGCGTAGAGCATCCAGCCCGCCTTCGGCCGGCCGACCATGTGCCCGAAGGTGTACGTCAGCGACGCCGGCAGGACCGCGATCGCCAGCATTCCGAGCAGATTGGCCAGCGGCGTGGGTCCCTCGAAAGGGTGGGCGCCGTTGGCATTGAAGAATCCTCCGCCGTTGGTGCCGAGGTTCTTGATGAACTCCAGCGCCGCCACGGGTCCGCGGGCAATCGTCTGCACGTCGCCCTGAATCGTGGCCGCCTTCGGGTAGGGCGCGAACGTCATGGGAACGCCCTGCCAAATGAGCAGAACGCTTCCAACGACGCAGAGCGGCAACAGAACCCAAAGGATCGAGCGCACGAGATCGAACCAGAAGTTACCGATCGTGCCGGTTAACTTCCGCGCCAAGCCGCGGATGAACGCGATGCCCACGGCCAGACCGGCGGCGCCGGCAAAGAAGTTTTGCCCGGCCAGCCCGACGATCTGGGTCCAATACTTCATCGTCAACTCACCGCCGTAGGCCTGCCAGGTCGTGGTCGTCGAGAAACTGAACGCCGTGTTCATCGCCAGGTCGGGCGTCATTGGCGTTGTCAGCGCGTCGGCGGACGGGCCGCCGGGCAGATACGTCTGAAGTCTCAGTATCGCGTACAGCAGCAGCGTCCCGACTGCCGTGAAGAGGATGAATGCGCCCGCGTATCTTTTCCAGGACATCTCGACCGAGGGATCGATTCGCATCAGCCGGTAAATCAGCCGTTCGACGGGCTTAAGTCCCCGGTCGAGCCTCGTTTGGCCGCCGTCAAACACACGCGAGAGATAGGCGCCGGCCGGTTTGACCAGCACCGTAACGATCCCAAGAAATAGCGCATATTGCACGAATGACCAGACGCTCATAAATCTTCCCGCCCCCCAGTTTCTCCTCCATGCGCGGTCAAATGCCGTATTTCTTGCGACGGCGCCAGAGCGTGGCGGGGTCCATGCCGAGCACGCGCGCCGCTTCTTCAAGTGATTTGGTTCGAGCGATCACACGGCGAATGTGGACCTCTTCAAGTTTGTCCATGGTAACCGCGTCTCCGAGTTCCAAATCCGGAGAACTGTTCGGAAGAAAGCTTCCGGGAAGATGCTGAAGACCTATTTGCTTGGATTGACAGAGCACGACCGCGCGTTCGATGACGTTTCGCAACTCTCGGACGTTTCCCGGCCAGTTGTAGGACCGCAGCGCCGAAACGGCCTCGTCCGTAAAACCGGCCGCTGGATTTCCCCGATTGAATTCCCTGGCGAAACGCTCGGCCAGGGGAATGACGTCATCGGGGCGCGCTCGCAGCGGCGGGACGTTGATCGGGATCACGTTGATCCGATAGAGCAAATCCTCCCGAAATCGCCCGGCTCGGACGGCATCTTCCAGGTTGGTATTCGTCGCCGCAATGATGCGGACGTCCGCACGGCGCGTGATCGCTTCTCCGACCGATTCGTATTCTTTATCCTGGACGAAGCGCAATAGCTTCGGTTGCAGGTCGAGCGGAAGGTCGCCGATTTCGTCGAGGAACAGCGTGCCGCCGTCCGATCCGGCGATGTGACCGGGGTTGTCGCGCACGGCCCCGGTGAATGCGCCCCGGACATGACCGAACAACTCGCTTTCCAGGAGTTGCGGGGAAAGAGTTGGGCATGAAATGGTTGCCAGCGGCTTATCGGCGCGGCTGCTCCAGTCGTGAATGGCGCGAGCCAGCATTCCTTTTCCAGTTCCGCTTTCGCCGCGGATCAGGACGGTGGTATCGCTTTGGGCAATTTGGCGCGCGAGGCTTATCGCCGCCAGCATGATGGGATCATGGCTTTGAAGGCTGACGGCCGATTTGCCGCTGGTCTGGCCCGCGGAATTCCCCGGCCCGGCGCGCATCGCCAACGCGTCGGTAATTTGTTTTATTTGCTTGGGCGTGAACGGCTTGGTGATGTAATCCACGGCGCCACGCTTCATCGTCTCGACGGCGCTGTCGACCGTGCCGAATGCCGTAATGACCACGACCCGAATCCAGGGGCTTTTTGCGATGAGTTCCGGGATCAGATCGGATCCGGATTTGTTCTTGAGCCGCAGATCGACAAAAGCCACGTCGAAGTGATGGTGTGCCGCTTCGGAGAGGGCATCCTCCCCATTGCTGACGGCAACCACCTGGTGCCCGTCCGTTTCCAGGCTGATGGCAAGGGTCTTGCGAACGTTGATTTCATCGTCCACGACAAGAACGTGCAGGCGGGAGATTGGGTCTGTCGGCATATTCTTTCTCCCAGACTTCGATTCCTCGCCGCGCTCCAAGAAAAGGACGTTGGTGTTCATAACATTATAATCCCAACAAAGTTCCTCCGCGATTTTGGCCGAAACAACAAGGAATCCGCGGACTCTTCTATTTCCGGGACATCCGCGGCAACCCATTTTCGAAAAGGCGTCGCATGTTGGCTTACGAAGCCGGCGCGCCGTATTTTTGACGAAGCTCCAGGTTGACTTGCAGCACGTTGATCATTTGTTCGCCCCACAAGCCGCCCAAGGGCGCCGCAGCGTCCTTTTGCAGGATTTGGTCGATTTCCTTGCTGATCGCCGCGGAGTCTCGCTTGGTGTCCTGCGCCCACTGAGCGGCGATGCCGGGCAACTGAAATTCGGCGTTCTGGAGCGTGATGTGCGGATCGAGGCCCGACCCGGAGGTTGTCACCAGATCGCCGGGAACGTCCTGGAGGTCCGCGTCCGCATGGTCCTGCCTCCACATGTCGAAGAAATCAGACTGGATGTCCGATCCGGAATTAACCGGCTGAATGATTGTCGTCGGCTGCGTCGCGGGCACGCCTGATGGCAGCGTTGTCGGCGGGTTGTAGGTCACGCCCGAGGGGAATTTGCCCGGGTTCTCCTTGGAAAACGTCTCAAAAAATACGACGGCCAAGTCCGAGGGCTGGGGCTGCGGCGTGCCGGGGTTGTCCTTGATGAACTGCTGGACCACCGCCTGATGCGCTTTTTCCCAATCGGTGACGTATTGAGCGTGCGCGCCGGTTGAATCCCCGGTTACCCAGGCCTGGGCCAGGCCGTTGTGGGCATCGGCCCATTGGGCGACGATCGACGGACTGCCCTGGAATTGGTCCTTCTGGAACCAGGCTTCGATATCCGGCGCGACGGCCTGACCGGCCTTCGGACCACTCTTATAGGTGACAATCGGCCCAAGTTGCGTCGCCACGCGGTTGCGGAGCTGGTAGTTCGATGCCGCCCACGCCTGTGAAGACGACGCCGATGCATCGTAAGAACACGCCGATGGCCGGGGCTGGAAGTATTCCGCCTTGGTAAACGGCTGGGCGATCAGCAGGGAGCCCACTTCCGTCCCGTCCGGATGATCCACGTGACTGCCGTCCGCTTTCACCATGCTTCCGTTCGCCTGGAACGGAAACAACGTCTGCCCGATGGCCCACATGATGGCGGGGTAGACCACACAGCAGATCACGACTGAAAACCCGAGCAACCAAAGACTCTTTGTGATTGATTTGAACATGGTAATGACTCCAAAATTCGTGGCCGCTCATACGGTCAGATGGAACGCCACCAGCAACAAGTCGATGAGCTTGATGCCGACGAACGGCAGAATGACGCCTCCCAAGCCCCAAATCAGCAGGTTTTTCCGCAGCAGGGCGTCCGCGCCGAGCGGTTTATAGGAAACGCCTTTCAGGGCAACCGGGATCAGCGCGGGGATGATGAGCGCGTTGAAGATCACCGCCGAAAGAATGGCCGAGGTCGGCGAATGCAGGTACATGATGTCGATCCTTTTCAGCCAGGGCAGCGTGCCGGCGAACAGCGCCGGGATGATCGCAAAATATTTCGCGACGTCGTTGGCAATGGAAAAGGTGGTCAAGGCGCCGCGGGTCATCAGCAGTTGCTTGCCGATTTCAACGACTTCAATCAGCTTGGTGGGGTCGCTGTCGAGGTCCACCATGTTGGCGGCTTCCTTGGCGGCCTGGGTTCCGGCGTTCATGGCCAGGGCCACGTCGGCCTGGGCCAGCGCCGGCGCGTCGTTCGTGCCGTCGCCCATCATGGCGACCAGCTTGCCTTCGCCCTGCTGCTTGCGGAGGTATTCCAGCTTGATTTCAGGCGTGGCCTGAGCAACAAAATCGTCCACGCCGGCTTGCTCGGCGATCGCCGCGGCCGTCAGCGGATTGTCTCCGGTGATCATCACGGTGCGCAGCCCCATCCGCCGGAGGCGTTCAAACCGATCCTTCATCGCCGGCTTCAGGATGTCCTCCAGCACGACCACGCCGGCAACGTCGCCGCCGTTGGCGACAACCAGCGGCGTCGCGCCCTTGGCGGCGACGCCATCGACCATCGCGTACAACTCAGTAGGGACGACGCCGCCTTGCCGCTGGACGAACTTCACGATCGCATCGGAAGCGCCTTTGCGAATGCGCGTTCCGTCAGGCAAGTTGATCCCGCTCATGCGCGTCTGGGCGGTAAACGGCACAAACTGCGAGTTTTTGGGGATGCTCACGGCGCTTGTGGCCGTTTCCTCGAATTTCTTGACGATGCTTTTGCCCTCGGGAGTCGCATCGGTCGACGAGGCCAGAGCGGCCAACTTGCCAAGCTGTGCCGCGTCGTATTTGCCGACCGGCAGGAATTGCGTCGCCCGGCGGTCGCCAACCGTGATCGTTCCGGTTTTGTCCAACAGCACCACGTCCACGTCGCCCGCCAATTCCACGGCCTTTCCGCTCTTGGAGATGATGTTGTGAGTGAGGGCGCGTTCCATGCCGGCGATGCCGATGGCGGCCAGCAAGGCGCCGATGGTCGTGGGAATCAGGCAGACGATCAGCGCCACCAGCGTCGGAACGTCGGTGCCCAGGCTCTTCAGCGGCGAGGCCAATCCGAGGTAGCTGGTCATATACTGCTCGGCGTTCCACGCCATCGGCCAGAGCGGAACGACCACGATCAGGAAGATCAACGTGAGTCCCGACAGCACCAGCGTCAGTGCAATCTCATTGGGGCTTCGCTGCCGGATCGCTCCTTCGACAAGCGCGATCATCCGATCGAGAAACGACTCGCCCGCTCCGCTGGTCACCTGGACGACGATGTGATCCGAGATGACGGTGGTGCCGCCGGTGACGCTGGACCGGTCGCCTCCGGCTTCGCGAATGACCGGAGCCGATTCGCCCGTAATCGCCGACTCGTTGATTGACGCGATGCCTTCGACAATCTCCCCGTCGCTGGGGACAACTTCTCCGGCTTCGACGAGAACGAAATCTCCTTGCTTCAGGTCTCGGGAGGAGATTTCTTCAGTAGTGCCGTCCTTGAGCATGCGCCGGGCGGGAGTGTCGCGCCGGGTCCGCCTGAGTGAATCCGCCTGGGCCTTGCCGCGCGCCTCCGCCAGAGCGGTGGCAAAATTGGCGAAGATCACCGTGAGAAACAGCCAGAAATCCAGCGCGATGAAGTACGTGATCGGGGTCTGCGTAGCCGGTTTCCCCGTTGCCATCTGAATGATGAACAGCAACGTGAGGATGGCTCCGATCTCCACCACGAACATGACGGGGTTTCTCCACTGGATGTCCGGACGGAGCATTACGATCGACTGCTTCAGCGCCGACCAGGTGGTCTCGGGGGTCAACAGCGGCATTTGCCGCCGGCGCCGCGGCGGTTTCCGCCCCGGCGGAAAAACCCGCGTCCCTCCCGGGGTTGAAGATTCGTAAATTGTTCCGGTGCTCATTGGTTTCGCTCCTTAGTCGTTGGCAAAGAGTGGTGGTCGTCGTTGATCTGGCCGCTTAGAACTTTTCCGGCCGGATCACGGCCACCCACAGGTAGATGAACAGAAACACCGCCACAGCCGCCGTGAAATAGGTAAGCATGGTTATCGCCTCAAATCTTTTCGCACGCGTAAAGGAACAGCAGACAAAGGCCCATCGACACGAGTCCCAGCGCAAACATCGCGGGCAACCAAATTGCGAGATTCATAAAAGGTTCCTTTCTTGGATCAAATCAACCGCCAAAGGGGAACGGTCCAAAATGCTCGGCGACCGGCCCCAGCGCGGCGACCGGCAGGAAGAGCAACGCTCCCACGATCAGAATCGTCCCCAGCAATAGAACTCCAAACGTAAAGGTGTCGTCACGCAGAGTTCCCAAACCAAAAGGCGCGGACTTCTTCATTCCCAGGTAACCCGCCATCGCGATCGGCGCGATGATGGGAAGGTAACGGCTGAAGAGCATGACCAGTCCCGTCGCAATGTCCCACGGGACCGCCTCGGGCGACGGACTGGGATTGTTGTTCAGACCGTAGGTGACGCCGAGCCCATCGAACGCGGAGCCGTTGTTGGCCGATGCCGACGAAAATTGGTAAAGCATCTGCGAGAACCCGTGCGGGCCGGGATTGCTGGTCGCCTTGTTGCCCCAATCCGTTGCGGCGAACAGGCCGGTGGGCATCAGGATCATGATGGGATGAACCAGCAGGGCGATCAGCGCGAGTTTCACCTCGCGGCCGCCGATCTTCTTCCCGAGATACTCCGGCGTTCGGCCCACCATCTGGCCGGCGATGAAAATCCCGATAATCAGGAAGAGCAACAGGTTGATCATCCCGACGCCCTTGCCGCCGTAAATGCAGTTAAGCCACATTCCCACCATGGGGGACAAGGCGGCGACCGGGTTGAGGGCGTCGTGCTCGCAATTGACCGCGCCGCACGTCACGTCCACGGTAACCGCCGCGAAAGTCGCCCCGGCCGAGGTCCCGAAACGCATCTCCTTGCCTTCGAGATTTCCTGAATGCTGGTCAACCGGCAACCCGGCGACGGCGGGAAACGGAACGTCGCGCTTTCCGTTGGAAGAGCCGGCGTCGGGAACCTGATAAGCCGCGGCCGGGTGCGCCGTGAATCCGGGGTTCGGCTTCATCGTGTCAAAATAGATGGACCACACGATCGTCCCGATCATCAGCAGCATCATGACCGAGAAAATGACCACGGCGTGCCGCAACCGGCCGAGCATCCGCCCGTACATCAGCACCAGCGTGAACGGAAAGATCATCATCGCGAAGGTGGTAAACCAGTTGGTCAGCGCCGTGGGATTCTCCATCGGATGCGCCGCGTTCATTCCGTAGAATCCGCCGCCATTGGTCCCCAGCATTTTGATGGGGACCAGCGCGGCAACCGGCCCGATCACGATCGTCTGTTGGGTCTGTGCGCCGCTGGTCGCCGACGACATCGCGCCGGGTTCCAGGGTTGAAACGACGTTGTCGGCCTTGAACGTCATGGGGCTGCCCTGCTGCACGAAGATCACGGCCAGGATCAGGGCGCAGGGCACGAACATGTAAACCACCACCCGCCACATATCGACGAAGAAATTGCCGACGTTCGGATCGCCGCGAAATGCCCGGATGATCGCCGAGAGGGCGCAAAATCCGACGGCCGCCGACAAAAACTGATTGGCGATGCAAAAGAACACCTGGCAGAAATTGGACAGATGCTGGTCTCCGGAATAGTGCTGAAGATTGGTGTTGGTCATGAACGATATGACGCTGTTGAATATCGTCGTGGGCTCCAGCATGCCCCGGTGTAAACCGTTCCATGGCAGCTTCGACCAGCCCTGAAGCCATAACACCGTGAACCCGTAAACAAACAGCATGACGTTGAATACGAGCAACGAGACGGCGTATTGCTTCCAGTTTTGCCGGCCGCTGTCCAGTTTTGATTCGAACCAACGCAGGATTTTCGGCGCGCGGTATTTCCCGTCCATGATCCACGCCGCGTAACGGCTCAGCGGAAACGCCAGAATTGTCGTAATGAGCAAAAGCGATATTGGCAGGGACCACATAGCCCTAAGCTCCTTTTTGATCACCGTCCGCGGGCGAGGATTGCCCTGACGTCCAAACGTCAAGACTCCGGGTGCACTCCGGCCTTCAGCGCCAAGCCGGCGCGGTGAAGCGCACCCGAAATTTCCTCGTCCGCCGCAGGTGTGTTTGTCGCTGATAGCGAACGATATGCCATCCGCGTTATTGAGCGTTCGCCGCACCCCCTCCGCGGTTTTCATTCGAAAAGACTTCGCCAACCATGCCTGGGTAGTGCAAAATGCAATCGGAAGTTCCGTAACGTGCAATGCCTGACATCGATCGACTTGTTACTCGTTGTTCAAAGGCCAGTTAAATTCGGGCAGGACAGTCGCCCGCAAGCGAAAATGGCACGCCGGAGCGCGTGGACTTATCGCAAAATGCACGGCGGCGGCGTCGCGAGCGGCTCTGAACGTTCACCTTGGCGCGACCGAGGTGTCCGGAGGATCGGCCTGCCAGAAGGATTCGGACCAATAAGGTTGGCCGCGGAATTGGCTGTGCTCTTGCGGTTGGCCCAGAAAAAATTCGTCGGTTCGCCTGAGATTGAATGCCTTGATTGTCATCTGGCCACGAATGTCCTGGGGAAACTCGCCGATTCCCTCCAGCACGTTGGTCCAGCGGCCCATGGTTCGGTCGTACATCGTCGGTGGGTCGGCTAGAAATTCGTCGATCCAGACCAGCAAGCTGCCGCGCGGCGGTAAATCGCCGGCGTCGCGCTCTTGCAAATCGGCGGTCGGATGCAGGCAGAGATTGTAAAAACGCGTGGTCGGGTGAGCACGCAAATACGGAACGACACAGCGCGCGCAATCCCGCACGCTGCACGCGGCAGCCATGAAGACGACGTTCTTAAACTCCACGTCGCTTTCATGGCATTTGCGGAACAGCAGTTCATTGATGACCATGCTTCCCATGCTGTGGCCGACAAGCGTGACTTCGTATTTCGGCGGTGCCAGGCCACGATCCTTGTACTCCTGGCTTTTGCGCTGCAAATGATCGGCAAGCTTGTCGATAAGGAGAAGCGCCGGGCCAACAGGCTCCTGAGCCAGGGGATTGTCGGGGCTCTCGAAGCTGGCGCGCTTGCGAAATCGGCGGGCCGTCGCGTCGTTCCGGGGGGAACCATCGACGATCAGCAAGGTTCGCCGAATCATGTTGTCCCAGGAGGGCCCTCCCAGTCCGTCGACGACCCAGGAGAGGCCGAACTTCGGCGGAATCGTCGCGGCATACATGGCTCCAAGGCCCAGCAATTCGCCCTTGGTCGTGTCGGTGGTGCCGATGGATAGCATGATCTGACGACGGGTGGGATCGTTAGATAAGTCTATGGCGCTCAGGCCCGGGTGATGCTGGACCTCATCGGCGTAGAGGGCGTTGAGCCGCTTGAACGTTTGGACGCTGATATCATCTTCGGGGGCATAGTCGAGCCAATGGAGCGGGTGGCCGTCATTGGGTTTCTGCACGGAAGCCAAATCGGTGCTCACGGTCTGGGCGTCGGTAATGACTTCCTCCGACCAGACCTCCGGTATGCGCGTCACGGCGAGTCCGATGTCGGCCACAACGTAGAACGGGCTGAGCAGACTCCGCGCCCAGAGATCCTGGTAATCCTTGATTCCTTGAGAGACGGCCGCGACGTGCTCGCCATAACTCGAGGGAAAGCTCGAATCCCAGTCGATGTAAATCGGATAACTACCGCCATCCTCGGCCTGGCCGGTTTCGTTCACGGCGTCCTGATCGGCGGATTCGACGGGCGTCAGTCCGCCGTGGACGAAGATCAGAATTTTCCGCACGGAGTCGTGGCGGGACTCATGCCATTCATCCATCGTCGCCATCATGTGGTCGAGGTATTGATCGAACGGGCCGTCTTTTTCCATTCCCAGCTTTTTGCCGTAGTCGCACGGATCGTGCGCCAGCGCATCAGAATCCAACGAGATAACGTGGTCGCGGATCGAAGCCGGCGGCTGGTACGTGGCGCATCCGCCGAGCAGCGAAATGAAATAGCCCAGAACCCACGCCAGGCCGACGCGGCGGCTTTTGCGCGGTTTACCCATAGGCAACGGACGATAACATCCAATGCGGACTCGAGTCAAAATTCATCGGTGCTGGCGTGATCGATGTGGTATCCCCACCGACATCCTCCGTCTGCTGAAGCAGATGCTTGTGATCGTGCTGTCATCGGGTCGCCGCGGCGTGACGCCACTTGACCCCGAAGCCCGCCTGCCCAAGATGGCCGCCAATGCCGCAGATGGGCGTCCCACGCCGGCCCGTTCCGATCCGCGAAGCGCGGCTCTCCCTGTCGCTGCTCCTGGCGATCAACCTTTTCAACTACATCGACCGTTACGTCCTGGCCGCCTTGGAACCCCGCATCCAGCAAACGCTCTTTCCCAATCGGCCCTCGGATGATCCGCACGTACTGGCGATGATGGGCTCGCTGGCGACCGCGTTCATCGTTTCCTACATGGTGACGGCGCCGATCTTCGGCTGGCTGGCGGACCGAATGTCCCGCTGGCTCCTGGTGGGGATCAGCGTCATGCTTTGGAGCCTGGCGACCGGCGGTAGCGGGCTGGCGCCCACGTTCGCGATCCTTCTGCTCACCCGGCTGTTCGTCGGCGTCGGTGAAGGCGGATACGGGCCGGCCGCGCCGACCATCATTGCCGATCTTTTTCCCGTGGCCCGGCGCGGCTCGGCGCTGGCATGGTTCTACATGGCCATCCCGGTCGGCAGCGCGCTGGGATACACGTTGGGAGGCAAGGTCGGCTCGATGTTCGGATGGCGCATAGCCTTCCTCGTCGTCACGCCGCCGGGACTGCTTCTGGGCCTTCTCTGCTTCCTGCGCAAAGCCCCCCCGCGCGGCGCCAGCGATGGCGCCGACGCCCCGCCAACCGGCGCTCGCTGGGCCGATTACCTCCGGCTCCTTCGCACGCCTTCGTATCTTCTGGACACCGCCGGCATGGCCGCCATGGTCTTTGCCATCGGCGGGATTTCATATTGGATGCCCCATTACATCTGCCAGGTCCGACACGCCGGGGATCTGGGACAGGTGAACCTTATCTTTGGCATTATCATGGTTTTGGCGGGTATATCCGCAACCTACCTGGGCGGGCTGGCCGGCGATCTGCTGCGGCCGCGCTTCCCCGGCTCCTATTTCCTCGTTTCAGGAATCGGCATTCTGCTCTCCTGCCCGTTCATCCTGCTGATGCTGGCCGTGCCGTTCCCCTGGGCCTGGGGCGTGATCTTCGCCGCCGAATTCTGCCTCTTCTTTAACACCGGGCCGTCCAACACCATCTTGGCCAACGTCACGCACCCATCCATTCGCGCCACGGCTTTCGCGTTGAACATCCTGATCATCCACGCCATCGGCGACGCCCCGTCCCCGCCGATCCTCGGCGACATCGCCGGCCGATTCGGCTGGAACGCGGCCTTCGGGCTCATCACGGGGATCACCGCGATCGGCGGAATTCTCTGGCTGATCGGCGCCCGATTCCTCGCCGCCGACACCGCCGCGGCACCGCATCGGATCAATGCAAATTAAACCGCCAAGTCGCCAAGCACGCCAAGGTGAAAGCACGCCAAAATCAGAACTGCCGCAATTCCCACCTTGGCCTCATGGCGGTTCAATTGCCTTTGTTCCCGGAAGAGTTGGCGGAGCGCGGGCTCATCGGGGAAATCCCGGATTCGGTCGGTAATCCGATTAAGTTCAGAAGAGGGCACGCCGATCCTAAATGAAAGACGGCACTGCATATTCCACGATTGACACATAATCGGACGTGCAGACGATAATGAGGACTCAAGTGTAACAAAAGGGACGTATAGCTGCTGAAGATTCGCTGTCACGCCAACGGCGATCAGCTTGTCAGGACTGCGTCGTCGGTGGTCACGGAGTGAGCGGTTCCATTTTTGCGAGGATTCCCGCCATGATTGCGACTCAAGAGCTATCCGCTTCAGTCACCCCCCCGCACGATCTCGATCAATTGCCCCACGTGATCGTGCGCATCAAAGAACAGCAGTTGGCAATCTCCTCCGCGTGCGTCCGCCGACTCCTGCTCATGCCCGAGGTCATCGCCGTTCCGCACAGCCCGCCCGAAATTCGGGGCGTCATCAAAGTTCGCAACGTCGTCATTCCGCTTCTCGACTTGCGGGTGCAATTCGGAATGCCTTCCTTTAACCAGGAGGCTCAGGAAACCGTTCAGCTTTTGCACGATCGGGAACAAGACCACAAAAACTGGATCGCCGAACTGCTGGCTTCGGTGGACGCCAAGCGGCCGTTCACCCTGGCGCGCAACCCGCACCAGTGCAAATTCGGCAAATGGTACGACTCCTACAAACCGGAGAATCAAAGCGTCGCGTTCCTATCGGTCTGGCGCGCATTCGATAAACCCCACTGCCGAATCCATGCGATCGCCGACAAAGTCTGCGATCTGGCGGCCAAGGGAGATTACGCCGCAGCTCGCGACGTCATCACCGCCACGCGCAACACGGATCTTCAGGAAATGATCCAATTGTTTGCTGAAGTTCGCGCCATACTCCGCGAAACCACTCGGGAGGTGGCGATAGTCCTCGGGAAAGCCGATCATCAACTCGCCGTGTGTGCCGATGGGATCGTCGCCATTGAGACTTTGGACCACGATGCCATTCAACCTCTTTCCGAATTGTTCGACACCTCCAACGCCGTGTTGACGCCCTACGTGGCGCGCCGGCCCAATTCCAGCCAAGTGGTGCTCGTGCTTGATAGCGAGCAATTGTTCAAGCGAGCCCATTCGCGCGTCCCCGCAAGCGCCCGTGCGTAACCCGCAACCCACCCTGACGGCCCTGCACCGGCTCAACGCAAATTGAACCGGCATGACGCCAAGGTGAATTGGTCATTGGTCATTGGTCATTTGTCATTTGCAAGACAATTCGGGATCGCCGATACCAATGACAAATGACAAGTGACAAATGACCTGTCGCATTTCCCCCCTTGGCGTCTTGGCGTCATGGCGGTTCAATTCCTCTTCTCCGTCAATCCCCGGCGTCGAGGATCCGCTCCAACGGCAGATTCGGATCCTTCAACTGCTCTTCCTTTCCTCCCATCGCCGCGCGGCGCTCGATCAGCCTGTCAAACAGGTCCTTTTGCTCCAGGTTTCCCGCGGCGATGACCTGGGCGATCCGGCCGTCGTTGGCCACGCCGAATTCAATGAACTGCGGCGATTCCGTGTTGTTGGAGCCGCGGAAAATGCGGCGATCGGCGGCCCGGGCTTCTCCCCAAACTCCGAGGCGCAGGCCGAAAATCTCGCTGTCGAAATAACTGGCCGATTGGAATTTCGCATCGCCGCCGGCCATGTTGGTCCCGGCGATCCGGCCGGTCTTGGCGGCGCTGTCCCAATGGTGCATCATGCGGTGCTTGCCGAAGAGCGGGTCGAAGATCGCCGCGCAATCCCCGGCGGCGAAAACGTCGCGCGTGGTGGTGCGGCAGCCGGCATCGACGAGGATGGCCTGCTCGGCCGCGATCGGCGTGCCACGCAGGATTTCCTTGTGAATCGCGATTCCCACCGCCGCCACCGCGAAGTCGCACGGCAGGGTTTTTCCCGAAGCCAGCACCACGCGCTGCACCCGGCCATCGCCTTCCAATCTCGCCGCCCGATCGTTGCGATGCACGGTGACGCCGTGCGCTTCCATGAATTGGGAGATGCATCGCCCGGCCGTCTCGCCCGCCAATCGCCGCCAGGGATGTTCCGCCGAAATCGCCAGATCGACGTGCAGCCCGGCTTGGGTGAGCGATGCCGCCAACTCCACCCCCAGGGTTCCGCCGCCGATCACGACCGCGCGGCCCCGGCCCTTGGGATGCGATTGGCCCTCCCGGGCCGCCTTGGCCATCGCGTGCTGCAAAAGCTCCGCATCCTCCAGCGTCCGAAGATGGAAAAGATTGGGAAGCTGCGCGCCCGGCACGTCAAGCGCCGCCGCCGCGCCCCCGATCGCGATCAGCAAACGGTCGAACGATACCCCTTCCCCATTGTCCAGCGTCACCGCGCTGCGCGTCGTATCCAGGCGCGACAGCCTTCGTCCCGTGCGCAGCCGCACCCGGCTCTCGACGAACCATTCCGCCGGCATCGTGAACAGCGACTCCCGCGTCTGCTGCCCCCGCAAATATTCCTTGCTCAGCGGCGGGCGATGGTAAGGACGGTTGATCTCCTGCCCGACCATCAACAGATCGCCCTGGCGATCGATTTGGCGGATGGCCTTGGCCGCTTCGCTGGCGGCCACTCCGCCGCCGACCAGAAGATATTTAACGTGTAGATCGCTCATCGTCGGTACTCCGTCACCAACATCGTTAGAATATAGTACGCAGCAATTGGTCGATTCCGGACATTATATTGGCACGTTTGCCCAAATAGCGGTCATTTAACTGGTTTCCCGTGATTAATACCCTAATTGAGCAATCGGCATACCTCGCGGAAAGAACAAGGGCAAACTGGAACACCCATATTTCCCGGTCGGGTATTTCCCGGTCGGGGTCGATACTTGACCCCGTCGCCCGCCACTCATATCTATACGCCCCAGGAAGGTTCGACGCCGCATGGCAACACCCCGAGACGCGAACGCGCGCAAATATTACCGCGTCGCAAAGCAAAGGTTGGAGGAAGCGAGGCTAATTTTTGATAAAATCGGCCTTTCTGCGGCGACTGTTTATCTGGCCGGTTACGCCATAGAATGTATGTTGAAGGCGTTGACGTTGGAGTGGACGCCTGTTCGTCAACGGCCGGAAATGCTGAAGTCGCTGAAAGATGATTTTGGCCACAATTTGCGCCGTCTGCGCGCCGCGCTGATTGAACAAAACCTGCATCCACCACGGGAGGTATTGGGCGAACTTTTATATGCATGTAGCTGGTCGCCTGATCTCAGATACGAGCCGGGGCCGGGCGACCCGAAGGAGGCCGAACGCTTCCTGGCCGCAGCGAAATCGATCGTTATTTGGGCAGATGGGAGGATTTAGACGTGGCAACTATTTTGAGAGGTTCCAAAGATCGTGCTGTCACGCTCATAAAGAAAGCCCTTGACGGTTACGAAAAACAGAATCCCGGCGCTGAAGCGACCATTTACCGGCAAAACTCAGCGTCAATTCGAGTGCGAATTATTGACGATCGCTTCGCGAGAATGTCTAAGTCCGAGCGTCACGATTTGGTGTGGAACTTTCTGGCCGATCGGCTCAAGGAAGATGTGTTGCAGGAGCTTTCGGTCCTTCTACTATTAGCGCCATCGGAACAAAAGAGTTCGTTTATGAATTTTGAGTTCAATGACCCAATTCCATCCGGCTTTTAGACCGATTCAATCCTTATTTTCATTCGACCAGCGCAGATCAGGAGATCGCTTATGACCCGAATGCTGACCAAGCCCGTTTCCGAGAGCAATGACAAGCCCGCCGCGACTGAATTCAAGGTCGCCGATCTTTCGCTGGCCGATTGGGGCCGCAAGGAGATCATGCTGGCCGAGCAGGAAATGCCCGGCCTCATGGCCGTGCGCCAGGAGTATGCGGCCAAACAACCCCTGAAAAACCTGCGCATCATGGGTTCGCTGCACATGACCATCCAAACCGCGGTCCTGATCGAAACGCTCAGCGCCCTGGGCGCCGCAGTCCGCTGGTGTTCGTGCAACATCTTCAGCACGCAGGATCACGCCGCCGCCGCCGTCGCCGTCGGACCCAAGGGCAGCGTCCAGAATCCCAAGGGCGTTCCCGTCTTCGCCTGGAAGGGCGAGAACCTCCAAGAGTATTGGTGGTGCACGGAGCGAGCCCTCGATTTCGGCGATGGCCGCGGCCCGAACCAGATCGTCGATGACGGTGGCGATGCCACGCTCCTCATCCACAAGGGCCACGAATACGAAGACGCCGGCAAAATCCCGTCGCCCGATTCGACCGACAACGAGGAATTCAAGGAAGTCCTCAAGCTCCTGGCCAAGTGTTACAAACAGAATCCCCAGCGCTGGCACAAGGTGGCCGCCGAAGTGCAGGGGGTTTCGGAGGAAACCACGACCGGCGTCCATCGGCTGTATGAAATGCAAAAGGCCGGCACGCTGCTCTTCCCCGCCATCAACGTCAACGACTCCGTCACCAAGAGCAAATTCGACAACCTCTACGGCTGCCGCCATTCACTCGTCGATGGCCTGATGCGCGCCACGGACGTGATGCTCAGCGGCAAAGTGGCGGTCGTCTGCGGCTACGGCGACGTCGGCAAGGGCTGCGCCCAATCCCTCCGCGGCCAGGGCGCTCGCGTCATCGTCACCGAGATCGATCCCATCTGCGCCCTGCAGGCCGCCATGGAAGGCTTCCAGGTCCTCACCGTCGAAGACGCGCTCCCCTACGCCGACCTCTTCATCACCGCCACCGGAAACCACCACATCATCACCGCCGACCACATGGCCAAAATGAAGGACAAGGCCATCGTCGGCAACATCGGCCACTTCGATAACGAGATCGACATGGCCGGCCTCAAGAAGACCAAGGGCATCAAGAAAACCAACATCAAGCCGCAATACGACATGTGGACTTTCCCCGATGGCCACAGCGTCCTGATCCTGGCCGAAGGCCGGCTGCTCAACCTCGGCTGCGCCACCGGCCATCCCAGCTTCGTTATGAGCAACAGCTTCACCAACCAGACGATCGCCCAGATCGAGTTGGCCACCAATACTTACAAATACGAAAAGAAGGTTTACGTTCTCCCCAAGCATTTGGACGAAAAGGTCGCCAGACTGCACTTGGCCAAGATCGGCGTGAAGCTGACGAAATTGACCAAGGATCAGGCCGATTACATCGGCGTTCCGGTGGATGGGCCGTATAAGGGGGAGAATTACAGGTATTAGACGGTCAAATATCGAAAGCACTGTCAAAAAAACGCGGGACGGCTGCATTGGCCGTCCCGCGTTTCGACCATCGTCATACTTGAATCTAGCTTGGGGGCGTCGGTGCATCGCCACCCGCGATCCTTGTTGGCCAACGATAATGCAATCTATTATCCGCGCCTTCCATTAGCACGCGCTTTGTCAGAAGACGATCCACGGCCGCTTCCATTCGCTTTGTCGCCTGCGGCCCGCCATTGCCGTAGTGAATATGCGCAAGGGCGTTGAAAACGCCGGGAGTTCTGGAAAACGCACGTCCTTGTCCACCCGGTTCGCCTCGGGTTACACATTGGATCGTCCATTCCTCTAGAAGTTCCCGAAAGCCGCGATCAACGCCAGCGATGGCCGCTCCTTTGTCGTCCGGGTGAATCACTTTGCGAGCTGAATCCAACAGGCTTCCCGATCCCATCAGGCGGTTGCAGAACTTCTGAGCGATTTTCGCTTCCGCATCGTGGAACTGCACTACGTTTTCGGCTCGCAAGTCTCGCTCTAATCGCTTGTTAAATTCATATTGGGTCATCTCGCCGGCCGCTAAAGTTCCGTCGGGCTTTAACAGGCCATCAAGCAATCGACACATCGCATCATTCGCCTTTGGGCTGACCCACTGTCCAAGAAGCTTCAGGATCTCGCCCCAGTCCGGCGCTTGTTGCTTCGTCGAAATCTCGACCGATTCAACTACATCGGCATTCCCTGCTTTAACGTCTGCCGATACTTTCGTGGTTACCGTCGGCAACGCACCAGTGACAGCATCGTTGGCAGCGGGCATCTCATTCTCGCGATCCAGAGCGACGTCTGGACCGGTGTCGCTAACGGGCGTAAAGGGCATGACCGCACTCCATACCATTCTTCCATTGCTGTGTAGCGTTCCACGCTGTGTCCCCAACCTAATTACCGCCGAAGCCAGACCCGTGGTCACGGCGTTCTTCAGTTCAGGCATCTTTATGCGCACTGCGGGGATGATGTCAGTGATCTGGATGCAGTTTTCTACCGAAGTGACTCCGTTACGAGCCAAATACTGCTCAAGTTCCCGCAGCGCCTTTTCGACCAAGGAAGTCTCCGGAACAAAACGTTGGTCACCATATCCATTCGTCAGAAATCGGGGCCGAGGTACTGCCTCGCGGAACTGTACCATTGGCAACCCAGTTACATTTACCCGTCCAGTCCAGCGATTCGCGAACTCCACGACCTCCCGGTCGTAGGAGGTAACGATAACATGCGCTCCCGGCGGTAGCTCGCTCTCCAGTTGCTGGAGTAGCTGCACGATTTTGTTGCGAGAGTCTCCCTGCGGGTCACTGACGCAGAGAACTTCATTTCCGGTAGATTCCGAGTTTGCGAGGGCTTCGTTTAGCTCTGGTTGTTGCCAAGAGCTAATTAGCCAAATCACCCGACGCGCACCTCCATGTTGCGCTATGAGTGCCCGCGGCTTATTCACGATGGCTGCTAAGGTCCGTGGCCGAGCCATTCGACCATCAACGATTATTGCACTATCTAATGACATTGTTATCTCCGTAACATTGTACAATGGGGGAACAGCATCGCGCTGTTTCCCCCATTGCACTTGCCTATGTTAAACTCCTCGCTTTGCGAGTGCAGAATTTCACCACTGCTTCCACTGGACACAAACGGTCCATGCGAGATTTCCACTGAAGGCTGTGAAGGCGCTAAGCCCACGAGATTTCCACTGAAGGCTGCGGAGGCGCTAAGCCCACGAGATTTCCACTGAAGGCTGTGGAGGCGCTAAGCCCACGAGATTTCCACTGAAGGCTGTGGAGGCGCTAAGCCCACGAGATTTCCACTGAAGGCTGTGGTGGCGCTAAACCCACGAGATTTCCACTGAAGGCTGTGGAGGCGCTAAGCCCACGAGATTTCCACTCAAGGATGAAGGGGCGCTTAACCCGCGAAATGGCTTACAATTAAGCCGTGGTGCAGATGGTAGTATCCACTCGAAAGACGGAGGATACTTTTCGTACTATCGGCTATGTTTACCAAAAGCCGTGAGGAATGTCAAACAATTATTGCCCTGCATCGGCCAGCTTCCAAGTGCGATTTCCACTGGAGCGAATTCGAGACCATATGACTTGGCTCCGGCGATTATTCGACCGCCAGTTCTCCCCATCCCAAAGGAAACCGCCCTTGACCAGCAGTTGAAATCCCCTTCGAATCATGCACCACCCGCCGCCGCGAAGATCGCTGCCACGTCCGCGGTGAAACCGTCGAGCAGCGACGAACGAACCATGCCGACATCGCGAGCTTCGCTGTGCGTGACGTATTGCCCGCGATCCAGCTTCAATACGGTGACGGTTTTTGTTCGCGGATCGACGATCCAATATTCGGGAATTCCCGCCTCGGCGTATTCGTCGCGTTTGGTCTGCAAATCGCGGTCGGGATCGTCTTCGCTGACCACTTCCATGACCAGGTCGGCCCCGTCCCAAAATTCGTTTCCATTGCGATCGGCATGTTCCGTCAGCATGAACACAACGTCCGGCTCCCTGAATTTCCCGGGCCGCAAGCGGACTCGCAGGGGCGCAAACAATACTTCGCCCCGATTACCCGCCACGGCCATTAATAGGCCGATTAGATATCGAACAATTCGCTGGTGTGCCCTCGTCGGCATCGGCAGAACCTCAATATGTCCGTCGGTAAATTCCGCCAGACGGTTGCTTCGCCGCGTCAAGAACAGGTAATCGCTTTCGCCCAGCTCCCCCTGATCGGGAAAGAGTTTGGCGATCTGCCAGGCCGGACCCGGTTCCTGTGGCGAAACATTTGATCGAACGGACGCCATTGTATGCACCTTGCTTCATGATTATACCAAATCGCCGGAGATGAAATAGGATTTGAATTGTGTCACGTACAGTAAAAATAACGACCTCCCAGGGCGAATTACGGGTTAACCGCGTGACGGCCGCGGACTTCGACGCGGTTTACGCCATCGTCGCCGAGGCCGCGGCATGGCTCCAATCGCGCGATATCTCCCAATGGAGCTGGTTCCTCACCGACCCGGGCAAGGACTTGATTCGCCATCGCATCGAAACGGCCGAGACATACCTTGTCCTCGATCCACGCGCCCAGCCCGTGGCCACGTTCACCGTTCAATGGGATGACGAGATGATCTGGGGCCCGCGCGGCAAGGATGGCACGGCTGGATACGTCCACGGCCTGGCCGTCCGCCGCCGCGCCGCCGGAATCGGCCTGGGACTGCAAATGCTCGAATGGTCGGCAAACCTGATCGCCCAAAAATCCCGCCGCCTGATCCGTCTCGACTGCATGGCCAAAAACGAGCCGTTATGCAATTACTATCGCCGCGCCGGCTTCACCGACGCCGGCATCAATGACGCCCTCAGCATTGGCGCTTCCCAGCAGCTCTTCATACAACTGTTCGAGAGGCCGATCCGTTCTCCATCCTCGAAACCTCAGAGTTGACTAAAAGATCATTGCCAGCTATTCCCGTCGCGTTTTACGGAGCTAATCCTCATGGCGAAGACTAAGGCGAAATCGAAAACCAAAGTGGCCAAAGCCAAGATTACCAAAGCCCCCGTCTCCCCGCAGCGTCTTATAGAGTTCGCCTGGGGCTTCGCCCCCATGCTGATAATTCATGCCGCAATCAAGAACCGCGTGTTCGACGTTCTCAACGCGGGGCCAAAAACCCTCGAAGAGATCGCCGCCGCCACGCAAAGTTCCCAGCGAGGATTGCGCGCTCTGCTGGAGGCCCTGGTGGGATTCGGCATCCTCCATCGCCGCCAGAATCGCTTCAGCCTTGCTCCCGATACCGCCGCCTTCATGGTCTCCACCAAACCCGGATATCTCGGCGGTCTGGTTCAGCATTTCGCCGCGCAGCTTCTGGACAACTGGCGGCAACTGCCCGAGATCGTCCGCACCGGCAATCCCGCTACGATGGTGGATCACGAAGACCAGGGCGCCGAGTTCTTCAGTAAATTCGTCGAAGACCTTTTCAACCTCAATTTCGCAGCCGCAGCGGCCCTGGCCGACGACCTGGCCAAACGTCTTCCGGCCCACGACGGAAATTTGAGAATTCTCGACATCGCCGCCGGCTCCGGCGTGTGGGGCATCGCCCTGGCCAAGCGCATCGCCCAGGCACATATCACGGCCGTTGATTTCGCCAAGGTGCTTCCCGTCACCCGTCGCGTCGCCGAGCGCCAGCAGCTCTCGGGCCGCCTCAGCACCATCGAGGGCGACATGCAGCACGTCGATTTCGGCCGGGGATTTCACGTCGCGACGCTCGGCCACATCCTCCACAGCGAAGGCCAGACCAAATCCCGTCACGTCTTGAAAAAGGTTTACGACGCCCTGGCGCCCGGCGGCATTATCGCCATCGCCGAGTTTGTCCCCAACGACGACCGCAACGGCCCCGCCTATCCGCTCCTGTTTGCCGTCAACATGCTCGTTCACACCGAAGACGGCGACACGTTCACGTTCAAACAAATGACCGGCTGGCTGAAAGAGATCGGATTCCGGAAAATTCGCCGGGTCGAGGTTCCCGCCCCGTCGCCGATCCTCGTGGCGGTGAAGCCGTAAGCAGCAAAATCCGAAGCCCGAAACCAGAATGACGAAGCGGTCTTCGTTTCGGATTTCGAGCTTCGGATTTCCTCCAGCGAATTCTCCCGCTATAATAGCGCTCGATTATATGGGAGCCCATACATCAGACCCCGCCATCCGGGCAGTGCTCGACTGCATCCGCCGGATCGTCCGCGCCCTGCGCCTTTTCGACCGCGAAGCCGAAAAACGCTTCGGACTCAGCGGCGCTCAGGTATTCGTTCTCCAAAGGCTCGGCGACAGCAAGGCGATTTCCATCAACGAACTGGCCAGCCGCACCCACACGCATCAAAGCTCCGTCTCAGTTGTCGTAAGCAAGCTTGTTGATCGCCGGCTCGTTCGCCGGTCTTCCTCCCCCAAAGACGCCCGGCGCGTTGAACTGTCGCTGACCCAGCGCGGCCGGCGCCTGCTCCGTTCGGCGCCGCCTTCGGCACAGGATCGGCTCATCGCTTCGCTCGCCGCTCTTTCAAGAATTCGCCGCAGGCGGCTGGGCGATCTGCTGACGGAACTGATCCGGAAAACCGGCATCGAACGCGAGCCGCCGGCACTGTTTTTCGAGGACCATGCTCCCCGGCGACGCCGGGCGCGCGCAAAAACATGACCGACAACGACAATCACGATCATCCTGTCCAGCAAGCCGGCACCACCGATGCCCTGCCCCTGTCGCCGTCGCTGGGTCCGGCGCTGCAAGCGGCCCGCGTGCCATTCCACAGCTCGCTGGTGGATCGGCGCGTGCTGTTCATTTCGCTGATCAGCATCCCGCTGGCCGTCGTCGCCGCCTTCGTTGCCAAAGCGCTCGTCGTCCTGATCGGCACGATCACCGGCGTCAGCTTCTTCGGCCGTTTCTCGCCCGTGCTAACCGCTCCGGTGGGCAACCATCTTGGCTGGTGGATCGTCCTGATTCCGGTGGCGGGGGGGATCATCGTCGGACTTATGGCCCGCTACGGTTCGGCCGGCATCCGGGGCCATGGAATCCCCGAAGCAATGGAACGCGTCCTCCTGCACGAGAGCCGAGTTCCCGCACGCCTCACCTTTCTCAAACCGCTGTCGGCCGCCATCGCCATCGGCACCGGCGGCCCGTTCGGCGCCGAAGGCCCGATCATCGCCACCGGCGGCGCGCTCGGCTCTCTCATCGGCCAGATCCTTCGCATCACCGCGATCGAGCGCAAAACCCTCCTGGCCGCCGGCGCCGCCGCCGGCATGGCCGGCATCTTCGGCACTCCCGTCGCCGCCGTACTCCTGGCCGTGGAATTGCTCTTGTTCGAATTCCGGCCGCGATCTTTCATTCCCGTCGCGCTCGCCAGCACCGTCGCCACGGGAACGCGATTCACGCTTCACATGCCCTATCCCGTGTTTCAACTGCCCGCGCTGGCGCAACCTTCGCTCGCAGCCATGGCGCTCTATCTGCTCATCGGCGCCGTCGTGGGCGCCGCTTCCGTCGGCGTCACCCGCGCCGTCTACGGCATCGAAGACCTCTTCGCCAAACTCCCCATTCATTGGACGTGGTGGCCCGCCATCGGTGCAATTCCAGTTGGCATCATCGGCCATTTCGCCCCGCGCACCCTCGGCGTTGGATACGAAAACATCAGCGACATCCTCATGTCGCGCCTGACGCTCTGGGTGGCGGCAACGTTGTGCCTCCTGAAATTCATCTCCTGGGCGATTGCGTTGGGAAGCGGAACCTCCGGCGGAACGCTGGCGCCGCTGTTCACCATCGGCGGGGGGTTGGGTATGGTCCTGGGCGCCGGCGCGGCGCGAATATTCCCCTTCGCCGGCGTCGATCCGCACGTCGCCGCGCTGATTGGAATGGCCGCCCTGTTTGCCGGCGCCTCACGCGGATTGCTCACGTCCGCCGTCTTCGCCTACGAAACCACCCTTCAGCCCCTGGGTTTGCTCCCGCTGCTCGGCGGCTGCACGACCGCCTATTTCATCTCCTGCCTTCTCATGCGCAATACCATCATGACCGAGAAAATCGCCCGCCGCGGCGTCGACGTACCGTCGGAGTACCTCTCCGATCTCCTGGCATTCCTGAAAGTATCCCAGGTCGCCTCCTCCAAAGTCACCGTGCTCTCCGCCAATGAAACAGTCCAATCCATCCGTCATCGTCTGAGCACGGGCCAGCCCGATTGGACCCACCAGGGCTACCCCGTCGCCGATGCCGATGGAAATCTGCTCGGCGTTCTGACGCTGCGCGATTTTCATGACCCGAACCACGATCCCGGCCGGCCCGTCGGCGAATTGATCCACCGTCCGCCCATCACGGTATCTCCCGACACCACACTGCGCGATGCCGCCAATGAAATGATCCTGCAGGATGTCGGCCGGCTGGTTGTTGCCGATCCAGCCAACCGGCGCAGAGCGATTGGCATCATCACGCGCAGCGATCTCCTGCGCGCCCAGCGCCGCGCCCTGGACGACATGATCCCCGCCGAGCCGGCCGTTTCCTGGCGCCGCCGAAAGCCGCCGGCGAAAATCAAGGCGATTGAACCGCCATGACGCCGAGACGCCAAGTGAGCAGCGCGTTATCCTGCTGTCTTCCTGCACGACGGGCACTTGGAGGCGCTGGCGATGACGGACGTTGCAACCGTTGATTCCAAGGCGACACAAAGGGGTTACGTCCCGTTGCGATTGTATTGGTCATGCTAATGTCATTGCCGGTATTCGCTAAACATCTTTCGGATGGCGGGGACGTCCTTTACAAGCCCGTGATTATCGCGCCGGTGATTTATTGTCTGGTGGGGTTCACGCTGGCGCCCGTGGCCGAAGAAATGCTGTACCGGGCGGTGTTATACGGAAGTCTTCGGCGATGGATGAAGCCGGTGTTCGCGGCCCTGCTCCAGGCGCTGGTGTTCGGCGTGATGCATCGCTACGGGCTTCTGTATATGTCCATTGCGTTTGCATCAGGATTGCTGTTCATGGTCGTGTACCTCTGGCGGCAAACGTTATGGTCGCCGATCCTGGTCCATGGCCTGATCAATGCGGTGGGCGCGATTTCGCTGCTGGCGCCGCTGCTCGCGGCCAGCGGCAATATGGTTCTCGGGATCTCGATGGAGGATGCCGGCCCTCGGGCGGGCGAGAGGGTGACGGCGATCATGCCCGGCACCGCGGCGGAAGCGGCAAAACTGCGAGTCGGCGACGTCATTACCGCCATCGACAGCCTGCCGATCCATCAGGCAATCGACCTGAGGAGGATTATTAGGGCACACAAGTCCGGCGATACGATTCATCTCACGTTGGTGCGCGGGGGACAATCGGTTGAGGTTGCCGTTAAACTGCGCGCCCTCCGGACGCACATTCTTTGGTAGCCCACTACCGTCCGCGGTGTGCTCATCCGTATCAAGGCGATTGAACCGCCATGGCATCACGGCGGTTCAATTCAGGCGCTTCCGGGATTTCTGATGGACGTGGCGGGCAGGTGCGTGACTGGTTCAGCGGGGACGGATGGATGAAGAAGAGGATGATCGGTTGCAGTTTTCGTGCTGGCCGGCGGCGCTGACTCGTATATGACAACGCGTCGCCGATGCGCGGGCCGCTGGCCTGCCCGCTCACGTTCGCAACGGCCGTCCACAAAGAAGGGAACAGAGGATTTGCCGCGTGCCGCGGCCATTGCAGCGGAGTTTCGAGCTCAGGCTCGAAAGTCCTTAGCATTCGCCGCCGCAGGCGGCAACTCGACTTTCTTTACGCTTATAGACGAACGCCGCGAACTTCAGCAGGCCAGCCAGCGGCCTTCACTGCGCCGACGCCCATTGACATTCGAGTCAGCGATGCCGACCGGAACGAAAACCATAACCGATAAAAATCTTCTGTCTTGCAAGGGCGCCGCTGGCGCCACGGATCACGTTTGGGAAATGGATGAACTGCGGGCGGCAATCTGAAACGTGGTATGATGTCGTTGCCAGCCAAGCTGGCGGAAAGGACGGTCCAAATGTTGAAAGCCATTTTGACCGTGCCGGACACCCACTAAAGCGATCATTCGCTGTCGGCGGCGATGGTGCTCCGGAAGGGGCCGGGAGAAAGCGGAAATGATCCCCGCTGCCGTGGCAAGGCACCGACAAAGAGCCGCCTCCGGGCGGTTTTTTCGTGCGCGGGTGGTAGAATGGGGGTGTGAAGCCGGAGCCACTAAACTACGCTACGCCATCGAAGAAACATAAGCGCAGCTTCCCGGTTCTTGCGATCATTTTCGGAGCGTTATCCGGTCTGGTCGGAATCGTCGCATTGTACTTCGGCATAACTGGGATTTCCTGGCTCGTCCATGACTGGGAAACCGTAGACGCCCGCGATGTCTCGGCCGTGCTTTGCTTCACCCTTATCGGAGCGATTTGTTCATTCGCCTGCATCCGATGGATTCGGAGTGCCTTTCGCGACGGCTTCGACTCGTGGTCTGGTTAGCCCAAATTCGGACACTACCTGAGCCGGCACACCAACCTGCCTCCGCTGGACGCAGCGGTCCAACTCGCCATACAATCACTCGTTCGTTTCGAAAAGGAGCAATGATTATGAGCATGTGGGGTCCGAACATGACCGGCAGGCCGTATCCGCTGGATTATTCCGCCGGCACGCGCGATAGCGCGGTAATCCATTTCTTCAATGCCGTTTACGCATGGATGGCCGTGGGGCTGGCCGTGACCGCCTCGGTCGCATGGCTGGTTTTCAGTCATCGCGAGGCCTGGGCCGCGGTCTTCACTGGCGGCGCGATGATGGGAATATTCATCATCCAGATCGTTCTGGTCGTGGTTATTTCCGCGGCGGTTCGAAAGGTCAGCGCCGCCCTCGCCACCGGGCTGTTCGTGATCTATGCCGCGCTCAACGGCCTCTTGTTCTCCAGCATATTTATGGTCTACACGCAGAGCAGCATCGCCGGCACGTTTGTCGCCTGCGCCGCCATGTTCGCGGTGATGAGCCTTTACGGAATGTTCACCAAGACCGACCTCACGACCATGGGCAAAATCCTGTTCATGGCCCTGATCGGCCTGATCGTCGCATCCGTGATCAACCTGTTTGTCGCCAGCAGCGGGCTTTATTGGCTGGTTTCTTATGCCGGGGTCATCATCTTCGCGGGATTGACCGCTTATGACACGCAGCGTCTTCAGGGCATCGCCGTTTCCACTCAGGGCGACGCGGCCTTGGCCGCTCGTCTTTCGGTCAGCGGCGCGCTGATGCTCTATCTCGATTTCATCAATATGTTCCTGCTCCTGCTGCGGTTCTTGGGCAAGCGGAAATAATCGAAAATCCCCGGCCGGCGCCTCGAACAAAGAGAATTGAACCGCCAAGACGCCAAGGCGCCAAGGTCGGATTTCAACTTGGCGTCTTGGCGTCTTGGCGGTTCAATTCCTCTTCGGGACGCACGCCGAATTCGTCCACCGCCACGCGCCGCACCCGCGTCCCGATCCGGCAGAAAATTTCGTACGGGATCGTCCCGGCCAATTCGGCGATCCGATACACGCTGGCCGGCGACAGCGGATCGCTGTCCAACACCGTCACCTCGTCCCCGATCGTCGCCTGCGGCGCGTTCTGAAGATCGATCACCATCAAATCCATGCTGACCCGCCCGGCCACCGGCGCCGGTTGGCCGGCAACCATCGTGATCCCGCGATTCGACAGCGATCGCGGATATCCATCGGCATATCCGACCGGGATCAAACCCAGCCGTGTCGGCTTTTCCGCCGTCCACGTCTGGCCGTATCCCACCTGCGTTCCCGCCGCCACCTCGCGGATGGCGATCAGCGGGGCCGTCCATTTCATCGCCGGCCGCAGCGGCCGATCCATGTCCGGCCGGCACCTCGGATCGATCCCGTAAATGCTGATCCCCGGACGCACCATGTCCAGATGCGATTGCGGCTGGAAGAACACTCCGCCGGAATTGGCAGCGCTGAGGTGCGGCCGCGATTGCCGCCCGATCGACAGGCTCGACGTCGCCGCCACGAATCGCCCCAATTGCTCGCAGTTCAGCGGATTGGCCGGCTCGTCCGACGATGCGAAATGCGTTGCCACGCCGAGCAATCGAAGCGCTGGCAGAGACGAAATTTTTTCGATGAGCCCGTCCAATCCCGCCAAGTCCACGCCCGCGCGATTCAGTCCGGTGTTGACCATGATCTGCACGTTGGCGCGTTGCCCGCGGTTCTCGGCGATCCTGGCCAAATCCTGTGCCGCCGCCGCCGAACAGAGCGACAGCACCCACCCATGCCGGGTCGCCGCCTCCAGCCTGGCCCGCTGGCTGCCCAGATAGGCGTTCTCCACCGGACGCAGGACGATCACCGGCAGGTCGCACGCCATCAGCGCCGCCGCCTCGTCCAGGTCCGCCACCGCCAGCGCATCCACCATGGGCGGCTCGGCTTCGCTGTTGGAAAAATTGCACAGCGTATCCACGACGATATCCGCCCCATGGCCATACGCGTCCGCCTTGACGACCGCGCAGATTTTCACGTCCGGCCCAATCGCCTTGCGGATCAATCCGACGTTATGGAGGATCGCCGCGCGGGAGATGAGGCATCGCGGCTCGCCGAGGGAGTTCTTCGCGTCCATGCGAATATCCGATAAAAGACCGCCGGATCCGTCCGGCTGGAGGGAAGTATAACATAAGACGTGGAAAAGTGTGAAATGGGGGGTGGGCGGCTGGACCGGCCAGATGCGGCCGTAATTTTTCGCGGAACCCGACCTTTTCCCCCTCCCCCTGTACTCAGGGGGAGGGTTGGGGTGGGGGTTCTTCCGAGCTTGCAAAAATTTTTGGCCACGCCCTTGGTCAGTTATGGCGTTCACCTGCCGGACCTCCACGCTCGATGCGCAGTTGGACCTAACAATTGAGATAACGAATTGGATTCTGGCTGCCCTTTTTGAAATATGCGGCAACGGATTGACCGACGAAGCCGTTGAAAGGATCGGCTGCTTCAACCCCATCAAAGCGCTTTCGCCCTGGCTCCTCTGAATCAAACCATTTTTTCGCGATGTATGCACCGCGGACCAGTCCCCGTGCCACCGCCAGAACACAATGGGCGTTGTTCGCGCGTTGAACGCTTAGCTTCCAGTTGCCCGCGACTGAATCGTATATCTCAGGTGCCGGGACTTGATGCGCGGCCTTGTATTTCGCAATTAACCGTGTCCATCGCCTCTCAATTTTGATTAATAGGACGGGTTTTTCTGTTTGAAGCTGCTCGGCGGATAGTGCCGTTGCCAAATCAACAGCATCGATAATTCCCTCCGCCACGCCTTGTCCTGAAATTTGATTGGTCAGGGTGTCGGGCTTGATTTGGTTTACCATGTCTATTAACGCAGCTTCAACCGAGAGGGCCTCTTCCTCCGATAGGCCGAACCGGATCACCTTTTGTATGACGATATCTCCGCGCTGCCTGATGTCCGAGATTCGTTTTGTTTTGCTTGACATGGGCTCCTGAGCTACATCTTCGTCGGTCAATTTACCCATGGCGTGCGTGAACACGCGGTTGCCCGTTCCCTTTCCGATATAAAAAGGCCAGTTGGGCTCAGCAGGGTCAAATAGTGCGTATACATAGTGCCGGAGTTGATCCTCGGCTTCGGCATCAAACGTGGTAACGTCCTCCCAGACGGTATAGCAGCCTTCGCGACTCTTACGAGGCGCGGCAGCACGCGAATTTTTCCCTCAGTTTATCAAACTCGGCGCGGCTGGGAATCACGGCTCCTTTATTTCCCATAAATTCTCCTTTTCTGGTGTTTTGGCCAATTCCACATGCGTGTGAGCAGTGCGATGGCCCGGCATTGTGGAAACAGATTGTGCGGTTGACTTAACCTCCGCAAGAATGTAGCATGATAAAAGACGCTTAAAAACTGTTGAGGTGCTTATGCTCGATCTGAATCACATTCTTCCGATCACCGATTTCAACCGCAACACGAAGGAGCATATCCAGTGGCTCAAGGAGACGGGCAAGGCCGAGGTTCTCACCGTAAATGGCCAAGCCGAGATCGTGGTGCAGAGTGCCGATGCCTATCAGAAACTGCTTGAGGCGGCGGAGTTATCCGAGACCCTTGCCGGTGTTCGGCGGGGGCTGGCGCAGGTGAAAAATGGCAAAGGACGTCCCATGCGGGAATTCCTTGAAAAACTTGCCAAGAAACATGGCGTCTCGCTCAAATGAAATACGCCGTCATCGTCACCCCTGAAGCCGAGGCGACCATCGCGGCGGCATTCGACTACATCGCGGAGCGTTCCCCGCTAAATGCGGCCAGATGGCTGCGCGATTTGTATAAGCAAATTGATGGCTTGGAGGAATTCCCCCGCCGTTTCGGCGAAGCGCGCGAGCGGCCGCATGTCTTTGAGGAAATCAGGCAGGCCATCTTCAAGTCCCACCGGATCATCTTCACGATCGACGATGCTTCCCGCGTGGTTCATGTTCTTTACGTTCGCCACGCGAAGATGCGAGCGGTGGGCGAGCTCGACGACTCTGAATAATCATTGCCGCGCGGTGCCTGATTGCGCAAGGCTCAAACTCGCGCCTAGATTTTCCTCGCCCCCCGCAACGGGTCTGGCTTGCCGGCCTGTTGAAACGCGGCCTCTCTTGATCGGCAGCCGCGGCAGGTCCAGCAGGCCTCGCTGGTTTCCTCCAGGCAACTCCAGGTCCGCTCGAACGGCGCGGACACCTGAAATCCCACGTCCACCACCTGCCAGAGTTCCAGCTCCAGCAGGGGGGTCATCAACTCCGTTTCGGCAAGCCCGCACGGCAGTTGGATCATCTCACTCCATATCTGGCAAAACTCCGCGGCTTGCGCCAATTCATCCGTGCTTGGGCCAACGCGAAGCCCAAAATACACCGCCGCCGCCTGGTGGTGCGCCGCCGATTTCACCGCGACGGAAAGGATCGGCAGAAGCTCCAGCAGTTGCGGAGAGATGTTGGCGGATAGCCGCGGATCGGCGGCGATCGAGGCCGCACTTAGAGTCGGCCCCGATCCCGCTTGCGTGATCGGCACGGAATATTCCCGGTACGGTTTGAAATGCGCCACCTGCTGATCGTACGCCGCCCGCATCCGGCCCGAGGCTCCGGGCGCGGTATCGGCAAAGATCATGACCGGCCGATACCGCTGTGATGCCATCGCCGTCACCACCGCGCTGTTGATGCTTCCGTTGTTCAATACTATGGCGAGGTCTTTTGCCATCGGAGATCCTAAAAGAAGGATCAATTGTCAATTGTCAATTGTCAATTGGTCATTGGTTCCTATTCCATCGTCAACAGTATCTTCAAGACTCCTGGCCTACCGGCCAAATCCATCGCCTCCACGCCTTGCTCCAGGCGTATGCGGCGAAAAATCAGGCTGGCGACGTCCACCTGCTTTTCCGCCAGCGCTTTGATCGCCTCGCGAAACGGCCCGCACCGGCTGCCGACCACGCTGATTTCGCCGATCACAAGCGGAGCCAGATTCATCGGTTTGCCCGCCGCCAGCGTGCTCTTCAATACGATGGTTCCCCGCGGGCGCACCATCTGCATGGCCAGCTCGAATCCGGCCGCGCTTCCCGTGCAGTCCACCACCACGTCCTGGTCATGCCGGGGAAGAATGTCCCGTAGCGGCCGGCTGCGAATCTGCCATTTCTCGCACAACGCCAGCTTCTCGGCGTGTTTCCCGATCACCCGAACCGGGCAGTTGGCATTCCGCAATACCTGCGCCACCAGCAAACCCAGTTTCCCATCCCCCAGCACCGTCACCCATTTTCTTGTGCGCGCCGAATCCGCGTTGCCATCCAATTTGATCTGCTTCAGGACCTGAAACGCCGCCGCCAGCGGCTCCACGAACACTCCCGAATCGTCATCCACCGTCTTGGGGACCACGTGCAGGTTGGCCGACGGCAAACGCAAGAAATCGGCGAACGCGCCGTCGTGCTTCTGGATGCCCAGCACCGTGCGGTTCCGGCAATGCGATGACAGCCCCGACAGACACAGATCGCAGTGCCCGCAGACGACGTTGATCTCCCCGACGACGCGCTGGCCGACCAAGTCTTTGTTCCCGGCCGACACCACTTCGCCGATGAATTCATGTCCCAAAACGCCGGAGAACCCCATGTATCCCCGCAGTATTTCCAAATCGGTGGCGCAGATCCCCGCCTGACGCACTTTCACCAGCGCATCGCCGTCGGTTTCCGCCGGCTCAGGGTGCCGCGGGCGGAAAGTGAGCGATTGATCGAATACCAGTGCTCGCATGTGTCAGGGTTTCACGTCACTCCCCAATGACCAATGACAAATGACCAATGACGATCCACTCACATTCCCGTGGCAGCCAGGTAATTCATCCACGCTTTGGCGTCATAGCGGAAATCCTGCCCGGTCAGCAGTTCCAGGCTTTGCCGCGCCTGCCATGCCAGGCCGAAGTCCTCATCGTTCAATTCGTCGATCAGCGCCTGCATGGCCTCGTGGGTGTGATAATTCCGCAGGGCTTCCGCGCAGGCGATGCGCACGTCGGCGCTCGGCTCGACGTTGCTCAGGTGAGCCACCAGCATCGGAATCGCGTCCGGATCGGGGACGTTGCCCAGTGCGTCCGCGGCCTCCAGACGAATCAGTTCCTGATCGTCCGTCAGCGACTCGACGAACAGCAAGGTGTGCCCCCTGGCCCGGCATCGGTTCAGCGCCCGCAACCCCGCCGCCCGCACCGTGTAATCCCCGCCGCTTCGCGCCGCCAGCGTGTATCCCTTCAGATAAATCCCGTGCCGAGCGAAGTCGAAATCCGTCAGCCGCAGCATCCCCTGGCGCTGGTTGTCCGGCGACGACCTGTCCGCCATCTTCCTCGCCGCGTACGCCGCGTTGTCATGGGTGACGTAGTCGAAGAAATGCGCGATCGGCTCGCCGATCAATTCGTCGAACCCCACGCCGATCGCATCCAGCGGAGTCTTATACAACGGCACGATGCGGACGTCCTCGCCGGCCAGCCGTTGCTGGTTGTCCACAATCGCATCTTGATACAGCCCGCGATCAACCGGTCCCGGCGCGGTGGAGTCCGAAATGCTGCTGCCGCATCCGCCCAGCGCCGCCGCAATCATCCACGCCAGCCAACGTAACTTCCGCATCGATCGCCTTTCATCAACAACGGTTCTTGGCGTAAATTTTACCGCGAAGGCGCGAAGAGCGCGAAGTTACGCGAAGAAGAAAACAAGATTTGATTTCAACTTCGCGCTCTTCGCGCCTTCGCGGTAAAATTCCTTGGGTTGCGGGCCCAGCCAGCGCTGTGCGTCTTCGCGGTGAAAAATCCGGCTCATCCGGCGGCCCGGAGCACCACGGGTGCCGAAACGTCCGGCATGAGCGGCTTCACCAGCGTCGGACGTTCGATCTCCATCTCCAGGAACCGCGATGCCAGCATCGCGAACCGTTCCGGATCGTCCGTCACAAACGTCCGCAACGTCCCAGTCGCCGATGGCGATTCGTCCATCGCCGCGGTGTCGTCCGGCGAGCCTATCGGCTCTGCCTGCGAGCTTACCGGCCCGCGCAACAGGCCCTTCCGCTCCAGCCTTCGCGCGACATCTTGGGCACATTGCTCCGCGGAGTCAATCAGCCTCACCTTCGGCCCAATCACTTTGGCGATCGCCCCCTTGAGAAGCGGATAATGCGTGCACCCCAGCACCAGCACGTCCACTTTGCGAAGAATCATGCTCTGTAGATATTGCCGCAACGCCGTTTCCACCAGCGGATCATCCCCCGTGCGGCCTTCCTCGATCATCGGCACCAGCAGCGGAGTGGGGCGGAGCATCACCTGTGCCAGATTCCGGCGCTGGAAGATCGCCCGCTCGTAAGCCTTGGACCGGACCGTGGCCTCGGTGGCGATCACGCCGATCGCCGGCAGACGCCGCGCCCCCGCCGCCGCCACCGCCGCTCGGGCGCCGGGCTCGATCACCCCGCTGATCGACAATCCCGGAAACTCCGCGGCGATCGTCGGCATCGCCAGCGCCGTCGCCGTGTTGCACGCCATCACCAGGTGCTTCGGATTCATCGGCTCCAGGAACTGGACGATCTGCCGGACGAACCGGCATACCGCCGCCGGCGATTTGTTCCCGTAGGGAAGATGGGCCGTGTCCCCAAAATAGATCAGGTCCTCGGCCGGCAAGACGCGGCGCAGGGCATTCACCACCGTCAGCCCGCCGAGCCCGCTGTCCAGAACGGCGATCGGGTCACCTGGTTTCATGATGGACCGGTTATTTATCGGACCTGGGCGCGATTCCGCTTGACATTTTCGCCCCGCAAACGAAAGTGGATGTCGCCCCATTTTTCCCGGAGGCAACCATGAGCGAAGCACTGGCCGGAAAAAAGATCCTCCTGGTGGACGATGACAGCGACATCCTCGCCAGCATGCAGGCCGCTTTTGAACCCACCGGCGCGGTCATTGAAACCGCCGCCAACGGCAACAAGGCCGTCGAAATCGCGGAAAAAACTCAACCGGACCTGGTGATCCTCGACATGATGCTCCCCGGCCGTAGCGGATTCATGGTCCTGGAAAAAATCAAGTCGAAAAAGCTTCGCAATGCCAAGCCGTTCGTCATCATGATCACCGGCAACCTGGGCGCCAGACACAAGTTATACGCCGAGAGCCAGGGCGTCAGCGAATACTTCACCAAGCCCGTGAAGATGGACAAGCTGATCGCCACCGCCGAAAAGCTCCTGGCCCCGCCCCCGGCGGCATAGGCGAAATCCGCATGCAAGAAACAAAGCCCCCCGAACCTGATCCCTGGCCCGTGGGCTGGGAGTCCCATCGCAACCACGAGGTCGTCTACACCGCCCTCAATACCACGCCGGCCCAGCGATTCGCCTGGCTGGAGGAAATGCTGGAACTGCTCCGCCCGCAGATGCCGGAACTGTTAAAAGCCCGGGAAAATGACCCGGATCGGAAATATAAGAAAGTGAATGTCTCGGATCAGTGCTAGTAGATATCATCCACGCCCAAACAGCCGCCGCACGTCGGGTCGGACCAGGATTCGGTAAGCCCAGACTGTTCCCGCGAAATAGACCATCCCCAATACGATGCTTAACAACTTTTCGGGCTGAGTTGGCGGTTTTCCAAAAAACGCGACGTTGACTCGTGCGCCCCCCAATCTTGCCAGGATCGCAAGTATTAGTGGCGGCGTTCCATGTATCAAGGGAAGGGCACTGACCGCAAGTGTACCAAGCTGGGTCCTAGGAACCACGGCGTATTTCCATTTAGACAAGAATGCTGGCGTCGTCATATTTGAAAACGAAGAGGCATGGAAAGTCGGCATGAAAAATATCCAACCAGTCGTTCCGAAGGGCTAGTCTCAGAGACGGGTTTCCAATGAGGACTGGGCTCACGTCCGGGTTCGCTCTCCTCATCTTATCCGTGTAATCCGTGCCCATCCGTGGTTAGAATTTCTTTGATGCGACACGAAGACATCACCCAGGACATTATCGGGGCCGCGATGGCTGTGCTGAATGAACTCAAGCCCGAACTGGATGAAAAGCTCTACGAGAGGGCGTTGGTCATCGAGCTGCAAACCATGGGACACGTCGTCGAGCAAGAGCGGCAGTTCCCAGTCCATTATCGCGGTCAACTTATCGGCACGCTTATTCCCGACCTGATCGTGGATGGAAAGATCATCGCTGATGCGAAAGTGGTCACCGCTTTCAACACCACCCACCTGGCCCAAATGCTTGGCTACCTGAATATTAGCGGACTGGATGTAGCCCTGCTACTGAACTTTAGGGAGGTCAAGCTCCAATGGAAGCGAGTCATTAACGACCGCAAGAACCCGCCGGCCATCTCCTTTGATGATGAAGTGGGATCGAATTCTGTACCACGGATGGGCACGGATGGGCACGGATAGGATTGTCATTGGGAAACACGCCGAGAACCGTCGCGAAAAACGCTTGCCGAAAGAAGTTGACCACACCCCGGAATGAGCGAATCATGACCCGTTTACGAACCTGTCCAACTTGTGGCTCCCGCGCCCTCAGGTCAGTGCATGGCAGCGTCGTATTTCGGGTCAAACGCCGACAAATCACGGTGCCCGACCTTGATTACCTCCAATGCGACGTGTGCGGCGAGCAACTATTCGGCTCCGAAGCCAACCGCAGAATCGACGCGTTTTTTGCAAGCCAACTCCATCGCCCATCGCGGCGCAAGTCGGCTTAGGCCATTCCACAGGCGGTTTGCCCCTATTTGTTTTCCGCCGGCTTCCACTTCATCTGAAACTCAATTTTGCTTTCCTTGAGCTGTCCCGATGCGGGCGAAAAATTCAGCCGCAGACTGAAGCGGTTATCGTTCCATTCACGGTCGTCTTGCAGCAGCATGTTCAGGTTGCCGGTGATGATCAGCGTGCCGGTCGGCATGGGGATTTCGATCTTGTGGACATTATCCTTGTTAATCAATTGGGCTTCGCCCTCTTTGGCAGGCTCGGAGGGTAACAATGTGGGTTGGTCGTCGATCATCGCATGTTTCCCGCTCACTGACGCCACCGGAATCGAAAATGACACGTACAGTTCATTGGTTTCCACCGGCTTATCGCTGGCCATGGCCGCGGAAAAATGGACGCCGCCGCCGGCCGCATCCATCCGCTCAGTCAAATTGAATGGGCCGGACTCACTCACGAAGACCCCGGTGACAACACCTGAGCTCGGCTGGGTTGCCGGCGGATTCGGCTCCGACGCTTTGAACACGTCGTGTTGCTCGCTGACGGTCCAGTTGCCGTCGAAATGTCCAACCTCGGCGGAGATATCGCCGATCTCGATCACTCCGTTTACGCCGAGCTTGAATCCGGGCGCCAAATCAATTGCGTCGCTCTGCTGTACCTGCGCCCACGAAGTCGCGCTCAAGATCATAAGAATCAGCCCACAGGCGATTCTACATCCGTGCTTCATCCGTCCTCCGCGTCAGTTATTTGGGTTGCGCGTTTTGACTTGCGCGAATGCTAGCCGGTCACCTCGCCGAAGCAAGCTTTGGAGAATGGGGGCGTAAAATTTCTCCCCGGGCTGTCTGCCCCTATTTGTTTTCCGCGGGTTTCCACGTCATCTGCAAATCAATCTTGCTCGACGTGATCTGTCCTTCCGACGGCGTAAAGTGAATCCGCAATCCATACCGCGGATCGCCCCATTCCCGATCATCCTGCACGAGAATGCTCAGATTATTACCGGTAATGATAAGCGTCCCGGCCGGCGTGGGAAGATCGATCTCCTTGGCGTCTTCCGTATCGAACATATGAGCCTCTCCCTTGGCCGCCGGCGCGGCCGGCATCGGCACCGCCTGCTGATCGACCATGATCTGCTTCCCGCCGAACGTCGCCACCGGAAGGTTCAACGCCACGGACATCTCATTGGTGGTCAGTTCCTTATCGCTGGCCATGGTCGCGGAAAAATGAATGCCCGCGTCGTTGGGGTCGATTTGTTCAGTCAGTTTGAACGTGCCCGGCGGCGTCACAAAATCGCCGGTCAGCAACTTCGAGCTCGGCTGCGTCGCCGGCGCTTGCACGGTTGGCTGGAAGACGTCGTGCTCCTCGGTTTCCTTCCAGTTGCTATCGAAATGGACGACCTCCGCATACACGTCGCCGATATCGATTCCGCCGCTGGTCCTCAGCTTAAAGCCAGGCGCAAGGTTGGTGTCATCGCTCGGCTGAGTCTGAGCCGGCGCGCTTGCCCCGAGCATCAGAAAAACGATCCCGCACGTAATTTTGTATCCGTGTTTCATGATTCCTCCGCAGTGGTCTATTCTGAATCCTCCGCGATGTTACCTGATCGCAATCCCATTGCAAAATATATATGAAGTGCATGATATTCCAGGGTGCGTGACGTAATCGGCGGGCGGTCTTCTCTTGTCCCCTCTCCCTGTACTCAGGGGGGAGGGTTAGCGTGGGGGTCGGAAGGCTTCCAATTCGCCAAGGCGTCTGGCAAACGTTCTCAGTCGTGCTGTCCGATCGTGCCGTCCGAGCATCATTACAGGATCGTGTGTTCCGTCGATGCGTCAAGAACCCCCACCCCGACCCTCCCCCTGATGGGTGTGCCAAAATTTCCGGGAGAGCAGAAATTGAACCGCCATGACGCCAAGACGCCAAGGTAGAAATTGCGCATTGGCATGATCTTACCTTGGCGTCTTGGCGTCATGGCGGTTCAATCGTC
>Ga0181538_10000671_pt1 | contig 40626 bp, 22 predicted proteins | sample PEATcosm2014_Bin_40_FD_119773 | JGI IMG/M metagenome (GOLD analysis project Ga0181538, IMG submission 119773) | Peatland microbial communities from MTU Mesocosm Facility, Houghton, MI, USA - PEATcosm2014_Bin23_30_metaG | ecosystem: Environmental > Terrestrial > Soil > Wetlands > Peat | place... | reverse complement strand
TTCGTTGAACGGGAGCGGGTGGACGCTGGCAACAACGGGCAACAATTGGGCGAACTGGACGGCCAATGTGACGCTGACACCCGGGCCGAATACGCTTCGGTCTTATGCGGTGGACACCAGCGGGAACATCTCGGCGACCAACAGCGTAAGTTTTGTGTACGTGGTCAATGCAATCATGACGGTGCACATCAACGGGGAAGGCACGGTCAATCCCGGTTACAACGGGACACTGCTGGCGATCAATGAGAACTATGCGATGACCGCGTCTGCAGCCTCGGGATTTGCGTTCACCAACTGGACAGATGGGTCCGGCCACGTGATAACCAATCGTGCCACGCTGCAATTCACGATGATGACAAACCTGACGTTGACGGCGAACTTTGCGGATGTGGCCAGGCCGACGGTCAACATTGTGGCGCCGACCTCCAACCAGCAGTGGACCAACGGGACGTTCACGGTCACGGGCAAGGCCAGCGACAACGTGGCGGTGGGAACGGTGTATTACTCGTTGAACGGTTCGGTCTGGACGGCGGCGACGACCGGCAACAACTGGACCAACTGGACGGCCAACGTGATGTTGACACCCGGAACCAACACCGTCCAAGCCTATGCTGTGGACACCAGCGGGAACAGCTCGGCGACCAACCTGGTCATTTTTGTCTATTTGGTGCGCCCGCCCCTGACCGTACACCTCAACGGCAAAGGGACGGTGAACCCCAACTACAACGGGGCGCTGCTGGCGATCAATGAAAACTACACGATGACCGCGTCTGCCGCCTCGGGTTTTGCGTTCACCAACTGGACAGACGGGTCCGGCCACGTGGTGACCAATCGTGCCACGCTGCAATTCACCATGGGGACGAACCTGACGCTGACGGCGAATTTTGCGGATGTGACCCGGCCGACGTTGAGCCTTGTGACACCGACGGCCAATTTGCGCGTGAGCAACGCGGTATTCATGGTGATGGGGAAAGCTGGTGACAATGTGGCCGTGGAGATGGTGTATTGCTCGTTGAACGGTTCAAGCTGGATGGCAGCGACGACCGGCAACAACTGGACAAACTGGACGGCCGGGATGACGCTGATGCCCGGGACGAACACCGTCCGGGCCTACGCGGTGGATACCAGCGGGAATTTTTCGCCGACCAACACCGGCACGGTCAATTTGTCAGTGCCCCCGCCTGCCTTCGCGACCTTGGGATCGGCCGCCTATGACAATGGCCGGTACGCCTTTATGGTTTCCGGTGCCGTTGGATATAAATATGTCGTGCAAGTTTCCACCGACCTGGTGAACTGGGTTTCGATCCAGACGAACACGATGCCTTTCACGTTCGTGGACACCAACGCGGGCCAGTTTAACCAAAGGTTCTATCGTTCGATTTTCAATCCTTAACGCGGAAGATTTTGCGGCAGGGTGCCGGGTGGCGGAGAATTGGGAAACTGCGGGCGCAATTCTTCGGGATGCAGTTGGACGACGAGATTGGTTTTGTTTTCCGTCCACCATTTGACCCATTCATCGGGCTGGTCTTCCGTGAACTGTTGACCGGTGAGCGTATGCAGTGTCTGGGCCGCTTTAAACCGCACCAACTCGTCCGTGTCATGCAACATTGGTAGTGCCAGTTCAACAGATCGTTTTTCGGGGTTCTTATCCAAAACCCGGAGGCCAAGTAACCGTGCCATGCGGGCGGAATTTTGTAGCAGCGGAAGTGCTTCGTCGCCGGAAATCTTCTCGCCTTGTTCCTGCAACTTCACGAACGCCCGGCTATAGGCCTCCGGTTCGGACGACCTGAAAAATGGCAGCAAATCCTCGCGTGGGATTTTCAGTTGGAGCTGTTGGACAAAGGTGAGAGCGGTGACGCGGACATCAAAATCATCGTCTTGCAGCAACTTCCGAAAAACCGGAACGTACTTTCCCGTGTCGGGTTTCCAATCGGGATAGTCCATCAGCAGTTGTTTTCCCGCATTTCTGACCGACGGCTCTGAATCTTTCAGCCAAGCGATTGCAGCCTCTGCCAACCTGGGATCACGAATGGCCCGGTAGCCGGTAGAACTATATCCCCAGTAGGCCGCGCTGAAATTCCCGGCGGTGTTAATGCGAACGGTAGGGTTCGTGCTCTGCATGGCAACGACTATTACCGGCACTGCATCTGACCCAAATGGTGTCAGGCTTGCGGCAGCAAAAAAACCGTATTTCGAACCCAATTTTTCTAGGAACACGGGAAATGCCGGTTCGAATTCCAAATCGCGCATTTCCTCGGGTTTGAATGCCCACGTTTGTTTGATCAGCCACCACGATTTCTCCGCCAGCCGGGGAATGTACTCGGTGCAATCCGGCAAATCTGTTTTCGTGACCTTGACATAAGGCAGCAATTCACCTGGATCGGTGAAGAAGATCTCCTTGGTCCGTTCAATCATCTTTTTCTCCTCAGGCGGTACAGCGACCGTCATCGTTTGGGTTCCCATCGTGTAGCGAAAGGGGATACCTCGAGTCGCCGCGCGGGCCATATCATTGCTGTATATGAGCGGTAATTGCTTCTCGAGCATCACCCTTTCCAACAGCGGCTCCGGCGAGAGTACATATACCTGTACTTCGGATGGACGGCCGTTGATGGAGGAAATTTTCAGCGGGAAGACACAGCACTCGCTGGCAAAGCTGATTTGCAACGGATTCAACTCGCCGCTGGCGAGTTTCTTCAGTTCCGTCGAATATTTCGGTTTCGGTATATCCCGCCCCTTGGGAGATTCCGTAACCAATTTGAAGCCGCCACTTTTTCCCAGATCGATTTTAACCGCGACAAAATACCATTGCTGTTTGACGTAGGCATCCAGCAGGTCGGTCTTGTTCGTAGGGAAATAAAACTGATTCGCGCCCAGCCACTTGGCCAGCGCGTCCGCGTCTTTTGTGGAAAGCACGACAACTTCGTAGGCACCGACAGTTTTGGTTTCGATGACTTTGACCGGCGGCTCGGTATCTCGCGCCGAGCTCTCCATGGCGAAGCCCGCACTCATTGGCTGTAGTACCGATTCGAAGCGTTGCTGCGTGAATTGGCTCAATTCGTAGAAGCATTTCATTGAGCCTTTTTGGACTGTCGGCAGGTTCGGCACGGGAATCAGCCAGCCAAATTGGTCCACCGGTCCATCGTATTTGACCTGCAAAATCAAATCCTCACGCCCGGCATCATAAACGAGAATGGCTTTCTGCGTCGGTTCATTGATGTCTTTGTGCTTGTCCCACACAAATTTCGACACGACGAACATGCCGTCCGCCTGCAAGTTGGCGGGTGCGAGAAACACAACGAGGAGCGAAACCAGGAGAACCGGTATCAGCTTTTTCATACAAAATCAGGCAGTTGATGTTGGTGCATCTCTGAATCAGACGGAATTATTGTGGAAATACTCCCGCGCCGGATTTCTGACAAAAAGTTTTCGGACGTGGCCCAACCGCCAATCAGTTTCCGCTTGCGCCAACCTCGTTCGCTGTTAAAGTCACTCCACAATTTCATCCGCCGACAGCGGCGGTTTTTCCGCCTTCGCGGCGCGGCAACCTGTCTCGTCAAAGTGAAACGAAGACGGAAGCGCCGCTCCGGTGCGACGACGGCCCATTTAACCAGAAAATTTTTGACTCGTGAAAGTTTTTAGCGGCACCGCCAATAAACCCCTGGCCCAGGCGATTTGCAAATACATCGGCATTGAACTGGGCCGGTGCAACATCTCGTCGTTCCCCGACGGCGAGACGTTTGTGAAAGTCGAGGAGAACGTGCGCGGCGAAGACGTGTTCATCGTCCAATCCACCTGCCCGCCGACGAACCACAACCTGATGGAGCTGTTCATCATGATTGACGCGGTGCGGCGGGCGAGCGCGGCGCGCATCACGGCGGTTTTGCCGTTTTACGGTTATGCCCGGCAGGACCGCAAAGATCAGCCCCGCGTGCCCATCACCGCCAAACTCGTGGCCAATCTCCTCGTCGCCTCTGGCGCGAACCGCATCCTCACCGTGGATTTGCACGCGCAACAGATTCAAGGTTTCTTCGATATTCCGGTGGACCATCTCTATGCCGCGCCGGTGATGTATGAGTATTTGAGGAAAAAACACCTGACCGACCTCGTCGTGGTCAGCCCGGACGTGGGCGGGTTGAAGATGGCGCACGCGTATTCGCAGACGCTGGAGGCAGGCTTGGCCATCGTGGCCAAGCGGCGCAAAAGCGCGACGGAAGTCGAGTCCATGGCCGTCATCGGCGATATCAAAGGCAAAAACATCCTGCTCGTGGACGATTTGACGGAGACGGCCGGCACGTTGACGTCGGCGACGGCGTTACTGAAGAAAAAGGGCGCCAAACGGATTCTGGCCTGCGTTTCCCACGCCATTTTGAACGACGTGGGCATCGAAAGATTGCGAAAATCGGGGATTGACGAGTTGATTACAACTGATACAGTCCAACGCCCCGCTATTGATGGGGTGAAGATTGTCACCCTGTCGGTAGCCGGGCTTTTGGGCGAAGCCATCAAACGAATTCATACCAATTCGTCGGTGAACTCGCTGTTTGAATTCAAAGGCGGGCGCACGAGTTGACGCGCCGCCAAACAGTTTATTTAAGATGAAATCAGTGCCATTGAAAGCGTATCCCCGCTCGTTGTCGCGCCGGGGCGGAGCCAAACGATTGCGCGCCACCGGGCGCGTGCCCGCGATCATTTACGGTCGTCAGGCCAAACCGCAGAACCTCGAGGTCAACGCGAAGGAACTCGAGGAACTCATCCACCATTCCGCCTCGGAAAATATGCTGGTGGATTTGTCGGTCGAAAGCGACGCCCGCCCCAAACGTCTCGCCCTCGTCCAGGAAATCCAGCACCACCCGCTCGAAGGCGATATGTTGCACGTGGATTTCCATGAAGTCGCCGAAAACGAAAAAGTCGTCGTCCACGTCCCGCTGGAAACCGTCGGTGAAGCGGCCGGGGTGAAAACCGGCGGCGGTGTGCTCGAACACATTTTGTTCAAACTCAAGGTCCGCAGTCTGCCCAAGGATTTGCCGGAGCAAATCATCGTGGATGTCAGCCATCTCGAACTGGGCAAGGCCGTTCACCTTGGCGAAATCAAGGCGCCGGCCGGCGTTGAAATTCTGGGTGATAAAAACATCCCCGTCATCGCGGTGGCTATGCCGCGTTCGGAAGAGGAAGAAGTGGCGGCGACCGCCACCACCGAGGCCGTGGCCGCGGGCGATGTCGAGATGATCAAGGAAAAGAAGGAAGAAGGCGAGGAAGGGGCTGCCCCGGCCAAGGGCGAAAAAGGCGCCGCCAAACCCGGCGAAAAGGCGCCGGCCAAGGGTGCCGAGAAAGGTGCCGAGAAAGGCGCACCGAAGGCCGCCGAAAAGGGCGCCGCCGCCGCCCCGGAAAAGGGCGCCGACAAGACCGCCGAAAAAAAACCGGCGGGAAAAAAGAAATGATTTTGCGGGTGGTCCGCGAGGACCGCCCCGCCCGTGCCGCTCATGGAGTCATGGCATCTCATCGCGGGCCTGGGCAACCCCGGCGCGGAATACGCAAAGACGCGCCACAACGCCGGGTATTCGCTGGTCGAAAAACTGGCGGCGCGCTGGAAGGCGGAGTGGCGGAACGAACGCAAGTTCAACGCCCGCATGGCGCGGGCGGAAATAGTGGGACGGGCTTCCAGCCCGTCAACGGGCGGGACGCCCGTTCCACGGCGCGTGCTGCTGTGCCAGCCGCGGACGTTCATGAATGCGAGCGGCGAAGCGGTGAAAGCGGCGATGAGTTTTTATCAGTTGCCGCCGGAACATTTGCTGGTGGTGGTGGACGATGCGGATTTGCCGCTGGGCGAGGTTCGCCTGCGGGCGGGCGGCAGCAGCGGCGGACATCACGGTTTGGAGTCCGTCGAGCAGCATCTGGCCACGCAGTCATTTGCGCGGTTGCGGCTCGGCATCGGCCGCAAAGACGGCGCGCGGGAAATCACGGATTACGTGCTGGACCGCTTTGAGGCAACGGAAGCGGCGCTGATGGAAAAAGTTTTGGGCCGGGCGGCTGACCAGGCGGAATGCTGGCTCGACGACGGAATTGAAATGGCGATGAACCGGTTTAATGGAGTCGTGGACTCCGCAAACGAAGAGAGAAAACAGTGAAACGATACGAAGGTTTGTTTATCCTGAACACGGCCGGCAGGGAAGAAGGCGTCCAGGACGCCCTCGACAAGATTTTCGCCGACATCACGGCGGCGGGCGGCAAGATCGAGACCGTGCAGAAAATGGACAGGAAGAATTTCGCGCGCGTGGCGGACAAAAAATACAGCGCCGGCTTCTACGCGAACATCATTTTCACCGGCACGCCGTCCCTCGTCGCGCAACTGCGGACGAAATTTGCGCTGAACGAGGAGGTTTTCCGCGTTCTGTTCACGCTGGCGCCCGAACCCAAACCCGCAAAATAAACCCTTAACTCTGGAGGCCTTATGGCCAGTTTCAACAAAGTCATCCTTGCCGGAAACCTCACGCGCGACCCGGAATTGCGTTACACCCCCAAAGGGACGGCCGTGGCGCGCCTCGGGCTGGCCTGCAACCGCAAGTGGAAGAGCGAAACCGGCGAGATGAAGGAAGAAGTCACTTTTGTGGATGTGGACGCTTTTGGCAAAACCGCCGAAACCATCGGCCAATACTTGAAAAAGGGCCGTCCCATTTTGATCGAAGGCCGCCTCCGCTACGACACCTGGGAAGACAAGCAGACCAAACAAAAGAAAAGCAAGCTCGGCGTCGTGCTGGAAAACTTCCAATTTCTGGATTCCGGCGGTGGTCGCGGCGATAGTGGCGCGCCGGAAACCCCTGCTTCGCGCCCGGCAGCCGCGCCCGCGGGGTCGGCGCCCGCCGACGCCGACGCGCCGCCGCCCGAGGGCGACGATGTTCCCTTTTAATTTTGCCGCGTGGGATTTTTTAACCCGTCACTTGCCACCCGTCACTTTTTATGAAGACTGAAATCATTCTGACCAGCAACATCGTCGGTCTGGGCGCCGAATCCGACCAGGTAAAGGTCGCCGCCGGCTACGCGCGCAATTATTTGTTTCCGCACCGGCTGGCGGTTCCGCTCACGCGGGCCAACAAACGCCAGATTGAGGCGCTCAAGCAGCGCCGCGCCGAGCGCGAAGCGCACGAGTTCAACACCATGAGCGAACTCGCCAAGGCCGTCTCCAAACTCATCTGCCTCGTCAAGGTGAAGGCGGGCGAGGATGGCAAGCTGTTCGGCTCGGTGACCGCCGGCATGATTGCCGACGAATTGAAACACCAGTTCGACATCTCGCTCGACAAGCGGAAAATCCATCTCGAACACCCGATTCGCGCGCTCGGCGAACACGAAATCGAATTGCACCTGCATGCCGAAGTCAAGGGCACCCTCAAGGTCCGCGTCGAAAGCCTCACGCCGGCAGCCGCGCCCGCGCCGGAAGCCGCCGCCTCCACTGAAGCGAAGGCCGAGGACGGCAGAAGGCCCCGCACTGAAAAGCGCGGTTTTGGAAGACGGGACGCCAAAAGCGAAAGAGTCGAAAGCCCCGAGAAACCTGAAAAGGTTGAAGCCGCCGGAGAAAAGAAACCGCGTGCGCCCAAAGTTGAAAAGCCGGCAAAAGCCACCAAAGCTCCCAAGGCCGAAAAAGTCGAGAAAGCCGAAAAACCGGCGAAAGCAGAGTAACCGGACATCTTATCATCTCACGAAGCCGCGGAAATCCTCCGCGGCTTTTTTGTTTTCACGTCTGATAAATTCCTTTGACCTCGGCGGGCGGGTTTGTTTTGCTCCGGCGAATCAGGATGAATCCACCCGCACCAGCCGTTTCCGCCCGCATCAAATATCCGCCGGGATTTCGCCCGCGGCGCGGTCTGAACTGGATCATCCTCGGCCTGATGTATGCGTCGTTTTACATGTGCCGCTACAATTTCCGGTTCGCCGCCCCGGGCATACAGGATGAGTTTCATTTCAGCACGTTCCAAATCACCAACATTCTCGGCGGCTGGTCGGTTGCCTACGGTTTCGGCCAATTGCTGAACGGGCTGCTGACCGATAGCATCGGCGGCCGCACGGCCATGCTCATCGGCGCGCTGGGAACCATTTCGCTCAATTTCATCTACGGCTTTGGCTCGTTCACCGGGACCTTCTCGACCTTTGCGCTCATCTGGCTGCTGAACGGCTACTTTCAATCATTCGGCGCGCCGGGCATGATTAAAATCAACGCCGCCTGGTTCAATCGCACCGAACGCGGGACGTTCGCCGGCATCTTCGGGTTCATGATCCAGTCCGGCCAGTTTGCCATCAACAATCTGGCGCCGTTTATTCTGGGCGGGTTTGCCATCGGCACGTGGATGGTCGCCAAAGATGACTGGCGCTGGCTGTTCCGCGTCCCGCCGCTCATCACTGCGTTGATGGCCGTACTGGTGGTGCTGATTCCCAAGGAAACACCAGAGGAAGCGGGTTATCCCGGCTTGATTCACGACGAACTCAGCCCGGGCGACACCGGCACGCGCGTGAGCCTCAAGGAATCTTTTGTGACCATTTTTACCCATCCGCTGGTGTGGTTTTATGCGGCAGCCTACGCCTGCACCGGCGCGGTGCGGAACAGCTCCGACCAGCTTTCCGTCCTGTACTTCGACCACGAATTGCACCTCAAGATGTCAGAAAAATCGGCGGCGATTTTCTGGACGTTCAACCTGATGCCGTTCGTGGCGGTCTTCGGTTCGCTAGCGTCGGGAGTCATTTCGGACAAATTCTTCCGGGGCCATCGTTCGCCCGTAGCCATGGGGCTTTACGGCATGGTCGCTCTGGTTTGCACTGTAGCGGCGGTGATGATGTGGTCCGGTCTGCTCGGGCCAAACGCAATTGGAGTGTTCTTGAGTTGCACTCTCCTCATTCTGGTTTCCCTCAGTGTCAACGCCACTCACTCGCTGCTCGGCACGGCGGCGGCGATGGACATCGGTGGACGCAAAATGGCCGGGTTCGCTTCGGGAGTGATTGATTCTTTCCAGTACTTCGGCACGGCCGTCGCTTTGCCGGCTACCGGTTGGCTGATTGACCATTACGGCTGGGGAACGTGGTTTCCGACGATGGTTTTATTCGGCGTCATCGGCGCCTGCGCGATGCGGCTGGTGATGCTGAAACAACGGCGGCTGGCGCGATGAAACCCTGAAAATTCCTGCAACGCCGGGCGCATTCCAACTTCTGACAGGGGGATTTCTTTCTCTCATTAACACCCGGCTTCAGCCGGGTGCCCGATGGGCGGACGGCACAAAACGGTTTCAACCGTTTTCTCGTCCCGGCGTCGTGCCGCGCCTGGCCAAGCCGTTGAAACGGCTCCGGCCGGTTCTTCCGCTGCCACCGGGCTGAAGCCCGGGGTTAATGACAGGCTGCAAAAAACTGATATGCGTCCCACTACGCTTTTGTCACAATAAATCCTTTGACCGGCGTGGGCGGGTCTGTTTTGCTTGCCAAAATTAGGTTAACGTGAATCTGAAAACCGCACCATCCTGAGTTTTTTGGGGAACCTCCATGTATCTCGGCACGGTAGTCTTTTTTCTGGCGGCGGTTGTTGTGCTTTATTTCTACAACAATCCGATGAAGCACAGCCGATGGTTCATGGTGCGCCGTTTCATCAACTGGTTCCCGCTGGGGATGACTTACGCGTTTTTATGCATGGGGCGTTACAACCTGATTGTCGCCAAAAGCGCCCTGGGAACCTTGATGTCCAAGGAAGCCCTCGGGATCATTTTCGGGGTGGGCACGTGTGTTTATGCGGTGTCCTTCCTGGTCAACGGTCCGCTCATTGACAAAAAGCTGGGGGGGAAACGCGGAATGATCATCTCCGCCATCGGTGCCTCGCTGGCCAACATCTCCCTCGGCGTCCTGACCTGGCTCATTGTCGCCAAAAACCTGAAGGTGAACCTCGTCGCCAGTTTCTCGGTGCTTTATGCCATCAACATGTATTTCCAGAGCTTCGGGTCCATGTCCATCATCAAGGTCAAGGCGTATTGGTTCCACGTGCGCGAACGCGGCGTCTTCGGCGCCATTTTTGGGGCGCTGATTTCCATCGGCGTCTATTTTGCGTTCGATTGGGGGAGCGCGATCATCGCCATGACCCGGGCGAATGCCACCGGCCTGCTTCACACCGTTTTTGCGCCCGCCGGTCCGCCTTTGGATGCGACCTGGGCGGTGTTTTACATTCCGGCGGCCATCCTGATTGTCTGGGTATTCATAGATTTGTGGCTCATCAAGGACTCGCCGGAGGAGGCGGATTTCCCGTACTTCGACACGCACGATGCCTCGTCCGGCGAGATGCACATCGAGTTTACGACGCTCGACCTCTTGAAGAAAGTTTTCAACAGCCGGCTGATGCTGTTGATTGCCTGTGTCGAACTGATGGGTGGAGTCTTTCGTTACAGCATGACCCAGTGGTATTCCATTTTTGCCAGTGAGGTGAAACAGCCGGGCGCTGAATTTTTCTCGGAACATTGGGGATGGCTGCTGTGCATTTTTGGAATCATCGGGGGATTTGCCGGTGGATTGATTTCGGACAAACAGTTCCAGTCGCGCCGCGGACCGCCCGCTGCCCTGCTGTGCGGCTTCGTCCTGGTTATGGCGGTGCTGATGTCCCTGTTCCTGTTTTCCCGGCCGGTTGTGGTGGGCTGGGCGGCGGTGTTCATCGTCATGGCCTCCATCGGCATCACGTCGCTGATGTCCGGCACGGCGGCCACGGATTTTGGCGGACGCAAGGCGACCGCGACGAGCATGGGCATCGTGAATGGCTTTGCCTACATAGGCAGCATGATTCAATCCTTCAGCCTCGGCTTCTTGTTGGAATCCAAACAGGGCAGCTGGTATTGGTTGCCGATTTTTGTGATTCCCTTCGCCGTCGTCGGCACGCTCATTGCCATCAAAATCTGGCACGACCTTCCCGCCGCGACCCGCAAATACATTGTCGAGGTTGAGCAAAAAACAGCCTGAAATTGGCCAAAAACAGGGCTTGACCGCCACCGGCCGGATGTTAGACTATCTGCGTAATGTCAAAGAACATCAGACAAGCAGTCATTCTGGCAGTCGCCGTCGTTGTCGTCAGCGACGCCGTTGGCGCTTGTCGTTGTTAAGTTAAATTTCGACAAGAACCCACGGCTGGCAACGGTCGTGGGTTTTTTATTTAATCCGCGATGGCCGGCCATAACCGAAAAACAATGATTAAGATTAAGAGAAAGATTAAGATTAAGAAGAGGCCACCGTTTTGGCCTGGTTCTTAATCCCAATCTTAATCTTATTCTTAATTTCTAAAGCCTATGAGCAAGACAACCGAAACCGCTGGATCCGCCTCCGCCGCAAAAGCGGCTCCGGCGCGACAAGAAAAGAAAACCGCCGCCACCCCGCGCGCCGAGGTCGGCCCGGCCATGGCCGGATGCGACATCCTCGTCCAAGCCCTCGAACGCGAAGGGGTCGAGGTCATTTTTGCCTATCCCGGCGGCGCGAGCATGGAAATCCACCAATCGCTCACGAAATCCAAAATCCGCACCATCCTGCCGCGCCATGAACAGGGCGGCAGTTTCGCGGCGGAAGGTTACGCCCGCGCCACCGGCAAGGCCGGCGTGTGCATGAGCACCAGCGGCCCCGGCGCCACCAACCTCGTCACCGCCATCGCCGATGCCTACCTCGATTCCTGCCCGCTCGTGGCCATCACCGGCCAGGTCAACCAGACGATGATCGGCCGCGGCGCATTTCAGGAAACCGACATCATCGGCGTGACGCTGCCCATCGTGAAGCATTCCTATCTCATCACGAGTGTCAACGACATCCCGCGCATCGTGAAGGAGGCGTTTTACCTTGCCCAGACCGGCCGCCCCGGCCCGGTGGTCATTGACGTGCCGAAGAACGTGCAGCAGGCCAGGACCCAGCCGGTGTGGCCGACCCTCGAGGAGATCAAGAAAGGCCTGCGCGGTTACAACCAGCCTGACCTGCGCGCCGACGAAGTGGCGTTGCACGAAATCATGGGGTTGATTGAAAAGGCCGAACGCCCGGTGATTTATTGCGGCGGCGGCATCATCAGCAGCGGCGCTGCGGCGGAACTCAAAAAATTCGCCGAGGCCGCGCAGATTCCCGTGACGACCACGCTCATGGGCATCGGCGGTTTTCCGGAGACGCATCCGCTGTCGCTGCGCTGGCTGGGCATGCACGGCGCAGCCTTCGCGAACTGGGCCGTCAGCGGCGAATACAAACTGCGCAGCAGCCCGACCGAGCCGATGGTGAAGCTCAAGGACGGTGCGGATTTGTTGCTCGCCTTCGGCGTGCGGTTCGACGACCGCGTGACCGGCAAGTTTGAGGAATTCTGCAAAAACGGCACGATTGTGCACCTGGACATTGACGCCTCCGAGTTGAACAAAAACCGGAAGGCGCACCTGCCGGTGGTCGGCGACATCAAGGACGCGCTCACGCGGCTCAACGCGATGCTCGCGAAGCGTCCGCTCAATAAAAAACATACCGCGTGGCTGGCCCAAATCGAGGAATGGAAAAAGAAGGGGCCGTTCGCCTACACCATCACGCGGGAGATTGCGACCAGCGACCACATGAAAGACCATCTCAATGGCAAGGAAGACCAGATCATCCTCCAGCAGATGGTGGTCGAGGCGCTGTACGAATTGACCAAGGGCGACGCTATCATCACCACCGGCGTGGGCCAGCACCAGATGTGGGCGGGGCAATGGTTCAAGTATGAACGCCCGCGCCAGTTCATCACCAGCGGCGGCCTCGGCTCGATGGGCTTCGGCTACCCGGCGGCCCTCGGCATCAAGGTCGCGTACCCGGACAAGGAAGTGATTGACATAGATGGCGACGGCTCGTTCCTGATGAACATCCAGGAACTGGCGACCGCGCACGTTGAAAAAATCAATGCCAAGGCCATCATCCTGAACAACCAGCACCTCGGCATGGTCGTGCAATGGGAGGACAACTTCTACGCCGGCAACCGCGGCCACACGTATCTCGGCAATCCCGACGAGCGGGCGCAGATTTATCCCGACTACGTCCGCGTCTGCAATTCGTTCAACGTAAAATGCGAACGGGTGATGTACAAAAAGGAATTGCGCGCCGCCATCCAGCGGATGCTCGACGCGAAGGAGCCGTATGTGCTCGACGTGATTGTGCCCTACACCACGCACGTCATTCCGTTCATCCCGGCAGGCCGCACCGTGGCCGATATGATTTGGAAGCCGTAAATTCCGATAGATCAAAATTCAACAGGCCGGGTGAAAGTTTTTCGCACGGCCTTTCTTCTTTCAATTCCTTGGTGCGTCGAAGCCGCGCGCAGATGGCGCAGCACGTGACTTTCATCCGCTCCCGTTTCGGTCCGGCACTCTGAGGACCGAGTTCAATCCGCCGAATGGATTGGGCGTCGTTTCCCTGCCCCGCGGGTCAGGCATCCACTCGCCATCCACCACCAGACGATATTCATACGTGCCCGGTGGCAAGGCCAGTGCCTTGATCCAACGACCGTCGCCCAGGGAAATCATGGGCGTGGCGCCCGGACGCCAGTCATTGAACGTGCCCGCCACGGAGATCGCTCCTGCGGTGGGATGGCTGAATTCCAAGGTTGTTATCGCAACCGGAGCGTTGAATTTAGAACGGGCCGGCCGCTCGACTGGCCCGTTGCGATCAATTTTATCAATTGTGCTCTTCATGGTTTTGTACACACGCCTTGTCTGTTTTCTACTCGTTGATTACCCGGAACCGGTTTTCAGGTGCGTCCGAAACCGGCACGTCATACGGCCTCAGCCAGCGAAGCAGAAGCAGTTGGCGTGCCTTTCGGTCCACCCGGTCTGCCTCCGGCTCCGCCAAGAATCCAATTCACTTTTCCAGCAAATGCGCGGGGTTTGCCGATTTGTGGACAATGGCCCTGGCGTGGATGGTTGCGCTCAGATCAAAGTGGTTGGTGTGACCGGTCAACAGGATCAGTGGCGGGCACGTCTCGTTCCGGAGGAACTCCTCGGCAGTCCATGAGGTGGAACTGAAGTCGTGCTTGTAACCAACCCACTAGTCTGCTCCCATTGGCTTCATGCAAACCCGAGCGAGTGGTTGCTTCCGGAGCCTGTTGACCAAGGCCCTTTCTTTTATTGCTCTTGGCCTGACCTCGACATTCCTGCAGACCGGTTTGCCGGCGCAGTCCGCATCGGGGATTTCGGACACGGCGAACCCGAATGCATTGCCGGATGCCAAGGCCATCATGAGGTACCTGCGCAGCCTTCCCCTCCGGGCAGACAAGAAGCTCATCTCGGGACAGTTCGAGTCGTGGGGAAACGACGTAAAACCGCTGTCCAGCCCAAGCAACAACCTCGCGGTCATCCACGAAAAGACGGGGAAATGGGTGGGTCTGGTGGGAGTGGAGTACCATGCAGGCGGCGTTTTTCCAGCGGAACCCAACAAGTTGTGCATTGAATACTGGCGCAAAGGCGGCCTGGTGCAGATCTATCTCATCATGCGCAACCCCGCCGCACCGGATTCGGTCAACGGCGGAGGCAAGTGCGACATCAATCTGGTCCTGGATCCCCGGCATGAATACCATCGCCGCTTCTTCAGTGAACTCGACGAGGTGGCCGCCGGACTGGCCACGTTGCAGGAAAACGGAGTGATTGTCTTCCTGAACCCGTTCGCCGAGATGTCCGCCGACTGGTTTTGGTGGGGTGGGCAGGATCCCGAGAAATGCAAGGCCCTTTATCGAGCCACATTTGATTATCTGGTCAAAGTGAAACATTTGAACAACCTGCTTTTTATCTTCGAGCCGAGCAGCACCAGTAAAAATGCCGCGGCGTATTATCCGGGCGACGCATATGTGGACATGGTGGGCATTTCCTGTTTCGTCTCCTGGGACCAGAACCTGACTCCGTCGTCCATCCCGGCGTATGCGGCGCTGCGAAAGTTCGGGAAACCTCTGGCGTTGAGCCAATGGGGACCCCGACGCGGGAAGGACCAAGTGGGCAAGGACGAGCCTCCGGGAGACAATCTGAAACTGGTAACGGGAATTCAGGATTATTTCCCGCAGATCACCTGGTGGATGAACTGGAATTGCGCTTACGCAATCTGCACCGAAGAGAATTCCAACTCGCATGCCACCGAGTTGCTGAACCACCCGCGTGTGGTCAACTTGGACGACCTGGCGTGGAAACAAATGCGTTGACCTTAATGCGAGCGGTCGAAGAGCCGATTGCTTAAATTGGCTGCGGGTCTGTTGTCTTTGAACTTTTCATAGCACTTTCGATATGCTCGCCATTTTGAAATCCTGTCAATTCACCGATATTGCCTTTGGGTTGGCTAATTAAACGCAAGGTTTTGGGTGAAAGGGAATGATTGAAATGAAAAGCTCCACCGGTTTTGTGGCCGGTGGAGTTTTTGCTGAGATGAAATTCAGTTCCGTCGGTAATGGAGCCATTGAAAACTCAAGGCCCGGTTCTCCCTATCCCCACAAAAATACACAATATTGCAATCAGCATTCCAAAGAAAAGTAAGTCACTGCACAAAATAATGCATGATAGCAAAAGCAAACAACTGGTCCGTGCTGCGCTCACCATCTCCCGATGCCACTCACTGCGATAAAGAATGATAAAAGTGACCAATATTGGAATGATTGCATAAACCAGCAATTTGGCCCACCAGACATCGAGCACCTTTACCGCAGGTCCAGCATACCAATAAAAGAATGCAAAACAAACCAAGCACGCAAATGCTGCAACGCCAATAGGCGACTGAATCTCTGATGGCTGGTCGCTATGATTCATAACGCTGAATGAACTAAAGGCAATCTAATCAAATTTCATGTCTCTGTCAAAACTGAAGGGGCTGTGGCCGTTGGCTCCTGAAGCGGTCAAAGCGGCATCGTTCACATTGATGGAATTCGCTTGCCCCCGAACAATTGCCATTTTCAACGGGTGGTGAAAGAACAATGAATTGATGAAACACACGCCTTACATTTCAAAATCGAAATTCCTTCAAGTGCTGCAATGTCCAAAGCTGCTTTGGGGTACATAACTGTCTATCAAGCTGATTGTCTTCAATTGCCGCTTCACGCCCTCTTCATCCAGCGAAGTCTTGTATTCAATCCGCTTGATTTCGCCCGGCAGCAGGTCAAAATAGTTGTCCGAGAAAAAGCCTTCGTCATCGCCACACGAAAGCACCACGCTCCGGGCCAAGGCCCGGCAGGAAAGTTCAATCAAATAACCGCCTTTCGATTTGGTGATTTTCGTCGCAATTTCCGGCGGGGACAGTTTCAAATCCTTCGGCAGACGAAAATATTTCAACTCCTCAGCCATGATCCCCTTTTCATCCTTCAATCGCGAAACCAACACCAGTCGTGCGTCGTCTTTGCCGCGTGCCAGTTGCTCCTTCGTCAAAGTCAGGTACAGTCCTGCTGTGTTTGCAGCCACAGTGACGGGCTGCGTCTTCCGGCTGATTTCTTTTCCGCTGAAGTCGAGCACAACGATTTCCAGCGTTGCCGCGATGGGTTCCAGCCGGTCGGAAACGATGTAAAATTGCGCTTCATTTTCCTTCACCACTGCGGAGATGACGACCGGGGCGAAGGCCTTCCGCGCCATGTAATGCAGCGCTTTCCATCGGCCATAGTAATCAATGCTCGACCACGAGGCGACCGGCCAGCAGTCGTTGATCTGCCAGTAAAGCGAGCCCATGCAGTACGGCCTTGCCCGCCGGTGCGCTTCCATGCCGAGCCGCACGCCGTCCGCCTGCATCACCTGGCTGACATAGAGGTACGATTCAAAATCTTTCGGCCGGCGATACCACTGGTCCATGTAAGATTGGATAAGACGATTTCCGTATTCTTTGTCCCGGCGTTCATCGGCCATGCAACGCTGGTGGGAAAGCATGGCTGCGGATTGCAACTCGCGGTCCTTCGGCTCTGTGAATTTCTTCACGGTGGATAATTCAGGATACGACTGAAAGCCGTATTCACTCACGAAGCGGGCGATGTTTTCGGGATATTTCTCGAACGGTTCCTTGCCATGCCACACGCCCCAATAATGAATGTCGCCCTCCCCGTACGGGATACGGTTGAACCCGGCATTCGGGCTGGTGGGATGATAGTAGCGGGTCGGGTCCGCCTCGCGCACCGCCTGACCTACGGTTTCGTAGTAAAGCATTCGGATGTCCTGTTCATGCCGCGCCTGAATTTCGGGCGAACACAATTTTTTCCAAGCTAGATGCCAGCAGGCTTCGTTCTCGTTGTTGCCGCAATAGAGCGCTATCGAGGCGTGATTGCGCAGGCGAGTCACGTTTTCAATGATCTCCTGCCGCACATTTTGCAGGAACGCTTCATCGGCGGGATACGTCGCGCAGGCAAACTGCAGGTCATGCCAGATCAGGATGCCATGCTGATCGCACAGATCGTAGAACGTGTCCTCCTCGTAAATCCCGCCGCCCCAGATCCGCAGCATGTTCATGTGCGCCTCGACGGCGGAACGGAGGATGTGTTCATACCGTTCCCGCGTCACGCGGTTCTGAAAATTATCCTGCGGGACATAATTCGCGCCCTTCATGAAAACCGGCACGCCGTTGAGACGCACATAAAGCGAAGTCCCGGACGCATCCTTGTCGCGGACAATTTCCAATGAACGGACTCCGATCTTCGTAGAGTATTCATCAACCACCTTGCTCCCCTGCTCCACTTGCGCCCGGTAATGATAGAGAGGCTGGTTGCCGAGTCCGTTGGTCCACCATAGCACCGGTTTGGCGAGATGCCCTCGGACTGTGATCCGATTAAGCCCGTTCTGCAGCGGGTGTTCCTCCGAATTCAATTGGATCGAATCCATGGTCACGGAAATCCGCGCGCGCTGCGGCGCATCCGATAGCACCTCCAGCACGGAAATGATGTCCGTCCCGGCGGCGGAGACATTCTGCTGCTGCACAAAGACGCTCTTGAGCCGGAGGCCGCTCCAGGCTTCGATCAGCGCCGGACGCCAGAGGCCGCACGTGATGAGCCGCGGGCCCCAATCCCAGCCGTAATGGAACTGCGCTTTGCGCGAATACATCGCGAGCTTGATGTCGGCCTGGTCGTTCGTGCCGAAGGCATGCAACCGGTACGGGGCGCTTTGGTATTGGGGCAGCGTCTCGGCGAACACGTTGCGAAACTGGACGACGAGAATATTCCCTTTTTCCTTGAGCAGCGGTTTGCAGGGGATTCGCCATTCGCGGAACATATTGTTCGCGCTCAGGAGAGGCGACCCGTTAAGTGTCACGGAGGCGTAGGTATCCAGTCCTCGAAACATCAGTTCCACGTTCGTCTGTTTCAGAAAGTCCGCCGGCAGATCGAAGGTTGTTTGATAAACCCAGTCCTTCTCGCCAATCCACTGCAACTCCTGTTCGTTGGTGCCGAAAAAGGGGTCGGGGATCAGGCCGTTCCTCAGGAGATCGGTATGCACACACCCCGGCACCCGGGCGGGATGGAACTGTTCCTTCGAAACCTCGCGGAACATCCAGTTGTTTGAAATCTCGTATCCCAGCACGGCGGCAGTTTCCATGGTACCTGCCTTTGAGGTCAACAGGAACAACGGCGGCGGTTCCGACTCTGACAGAGTGGCTTGACTCTGATGGCAATCGTCATAACTTGTACTTAATGACGTTCTTGGGGCCGCAAATTCGCGGTCGCACCCGGGGTTTGATTCTGGGTGTGTTCGCGTTGGTTGGTATTGTTTTTCAGGCCGACGCCGCCCGGACGGAGTTGGACGTGGGCGGCACCTGGCAATATCAGAACGTCAGCCAGCTCGGCTACCCGCCCACCAACAACTGGCAGACCATCACCGTGCCTGGTTTTCTTTCAGGCTACCAATACCAGCACGCGTGGTTTCGCACCACGTTTGCGCTCCCGTCTGCCATGGCCGGCACGCAGCTTAAACTCAAATTTGGCGGCGTAAAATATGATGCCCAGGTCTGGCTCAATGGCACCTTCATCGGCAGTTATCTCAACGGCTACGAGCCGTTCGAGTTCGACATCACCGCCGCGGCGCTCGTCGGCCAGACGAATGAGTTGATTGTGGGTGTGACCGACTGGACCGCGACCTTTGCGCAACCGGTGAATTTCAGCAACCAACCCGCCGGCGAAGACGCGCGCTACTTCGTCACCAACAACATCCTGGCGCCCATCGGCGGGCTTTATGAGCTGTATGGCATCTGGCAGCCGGTCAAAATTGTCAGCGTTCCGCCGGTATCCATCGCCGACGTGTTTGTGATGCCCTCGGTGCGGTCCAACCTGCTCACGGTTCGCCTGACTTTGCGCAACGACAGCAGTGCGCAACAAACGGTCAACATCACCAATCTCGTTCTCGATGGCACTGCCACCGCCTTGTCGTTGCCGTCACAACAGGTCGTGATTGCGCCGGGCGCCAGCACGCAGCTCGACATCACGGCGCCCTGGAGCAACCCGCATTTGTGGACGCATCTCGATCCATATTTGTATTACCTCGAAACGACCACTTCGAGCGGAACCGGCCAGGATCAGTTGCAAACGCGCTTTGGCTTCCGCGAGTTCTGGACCCAGGACGGGCGGTTTTATCTCAACGGCACGCCCATCAACCTGCTGGCCACTGCCACATGGCCGCCTTCCGACCTGCAGGACACCAATCAGATTCGCCAGATATTGCAAGAGGTCAAAGCCGGCAACAACGTTGCCATCCGGTTTCACACGCAACCGTGGGACGAACCCTGGTACAACATCGCCGATGAAGTCGGGCTGCTGGTGGTGGAGGAATGCGCGGTGTGGTGCGATCCGGCGGCTTACAAACTGAGCGACGCGACGTTCTGGACCAATTACGCGCAACACATTTCCGCCGCTGCAAAGCGTGACCACAATCATCCGTCCATTGTTCTTTGGAGTTTGGAGAATGAAATCCTTAGTTGCGGCGGGGAAACACTCTATTCCGGCACAGTCACCAACCTGGCCGCGTTGGGACTCACCCTCAAGAGCCTCGACCCGACCCGACCCATCACTTACGAATCCGACCTCGATCCGGACGGCGCAGCAGACGTGCTCGGCCTGCATTATCCGCATGAATTTCCCGATTACCACGTCTGGCCCAACGAAGCCTACTGGATGAACCAGCCGATCACCCGCAGTTGGATGCCGGGAGGCCAGTGGATTTGGGACCACTCCAAACCGCTTTACATCGGCGAATTTCTCTGGGTGCCGGGCACGTCCGCGGCGGACTTCACGATTCTTTTTGGCGACGACGCGTACTTTGATCCGGCGCATTATCGCAATCTGTCCAAGGGCCTGACGTGGCAGATGCAGATTCAGGCTTACCGCTCGTACGGCGTCAACGGGATGGCTCCCTGGACCGAGTTCGAGGACCCCAGTGTCGTGTGGGGTGTGTTCGATTTGAATCCGGGTTCGAATTATCTCTATCAGGTTCAAAAGGCCGCTTACGAACCCAACGGCGTGTTCGTAGATCAATACAATACGCGTTTCTTCACGGGAACCACCGCGCAGCGTTCGGTGCACGTTTACAACGACACGCTGGCGTCCGGCAACTTTACGCTCCGCTGGCAGGCCGGCGCCGGGGCGTGGCAAACCACGACATTCTCCCTGCCGCCGGCCGGACAATGGCAGGGCAACATCTCGTTCCCGGTGCCCGCGGCCAGCGGACCGTTTCCGCTGCAACTCGAATTGGACAACGCCGCCACCGTGGTTTTTACCAACACCGTGCTCTACTCGGCCCTCCCGCAAACGACCCTCACCCTGCCGGCCGGCGTGAAACTTGGTTTGTATGATCCGGCGGGCGCCACCGCCGGTTTGTTGGGGCGGTTCGGCATTCCGTTCACCACCGTGACCAATCTGCACACGGCGGCGTACGACCAGTTTAACCTGTTGATGGTGGGTCAGAACGCGCTCGCCGCCGAACCGGTGCCCGAAGTCGGTTCCAGCACCGTGGCCGCCCGGTGGCAAAGCTTCACTGCGCGCGGCGGGTGGGTGCTCGTGCTCGAACAAACCAATTATCCGGCCTGGATGCCCGCCGGTCTCCAAGTGCAGAATTATGACGCCAGCTTTGCGTTTCCGAACCCCAACCATCCGGCCACCGCCAGCCTCACTGCCACCGACCTCTGCTGCTGGGCCGACGACAATCGCGTGGTCGTGAACGCCCTCAATTCGCCGTCAGGCGGTAATTTCCGCGTGTTGGCCTCGATCGGTTCCACGAGCGGGCTCGCCTACGCCGCCGCCGTGGAAGTGCCGATGGGTTCCGGCGGCATCCTCGGCTCGCAATGGCCGCTCACGGCGCGATTCGACGTCGAACCGCTCGCCGGCGTGTTGCTGCAACGTTTGCTGAATTACTGCGGGACGGGCGCCGGACACCTGGCGCTCCATCCCGCCGGGTTGCTGGCGGAAACCCAGTCGCCCGCCGCCACCAGGCTCGCCCAGCTCGGATTGCTCGCCGAAAATTTTTCCGGCCACCTGACGAACTGCGACCCGGCGGTTTATCCCGTGCTCATCGTAGCCGGTGGCGATGCGGCGTGGCAGGAAGCGACGGCACAATTGTCCGCGCTCACCAATTACGTTGCGCGCGGCGGCAAACTGGTTCTGCACCGGCCAACCGACGCTTTTCTCGCCGAGGCCGAACCGGCGCTCTTTCCCGAACTGAATTACAGCCCGTCCGCCCTCGGCCTCGTGTTGCGCCGCGACTCGACCAATGACGCCGTCCGGCTCGCCAATGACGATATGTATTGGATCAGCCAACCCGGCACCTGGAACCAGACCGAAGTGCTGTCCAGCAATATTGCCAGCCGTTATTACCGCAAGATTTTCAACCTGGCGACCTACGACACCATCCAGGTCGAGAACATGCCGATTCACACCAGCGGCACCGCCGGGTCAGGCGGCTGGTGGCTCTGGTCCAATGGTTATGTCGCTCAAGACATCAATGTGGCCCAGGCCGGAACTTATCTTTTCAACGTGCTGGCCAGCGGCACACCCGCGCTCGGCGGCTGGCCGCAAATGTCTTTGCAGATTGACGGCGTCACGCAGGATTCGGTGATCGTACCCACCAACCAACTGGCTTACTACACCCTCAGCGCCGACCTTACGCCGGGCACGCATCAACTGGCGGTTTCATTTGACAACGACGCCTATGCGCCGCCCGAAGACCGCAACCTGTTTCTCGATCAAATCCTTTGGGGCCGCGATTCCGACAACAACCCGGCCACTTTGCTCACCCGTCCCGGCGCGGTGGCGCAGGACCGCCGCAGTAACGGCCTGGTTGTCCTTGACGAAATCGAGTGGGACACCGAAACACAAAACACGACCCAAGCCGGACGTTACATCAGCAAGCTGCTTACTGATTTGGGCGCTGTGTTCCAACAATCGCCCGGGGTCACCATCGTGGCTGGAACCATGACCAACGTGAACGTGAATGCCTACTACACGTTCGGCGGCATTGCTTACGTCAACAGCAACGGCCGGATTGAAACCTCCGTGAACATTACCACCTCCGGCAACTACACCTTCACAATTGTAGCCGGCGGCACTTCCGCGGCGGGCGTGCTGCCCCAGATTGGCGTGACGGTGGACGGCAACACCGCGACCAACTTTTTCCTTACCGACACCAACCTGACCTCCTATACCGTCACCCTGTTTCTGACCGCAGGCACGCACGCCATCGGGCTGGCCTTCCTGAACGACTATTACGCGCCACCCGCAGACCGCAACGCCATCTTCAGCCAGCTTACCATCACGCCGGCGCCGATCTTGCAGATTATCGGCCTGAGTACCGACGCCGCGCAACAAACCGCGATGCTCCAATGGGAAACCACACCCGGTGCCGCCTACGAAGTACAATTCACCCCCAGCCTGCTGCCAGTCAATTGGCAGCCAGTGATCACCATCACCGGCAGTGACAGCATCACCAGTTGGGAAGATGACGGTGCATTATCCGGCACGCCGCCCTTGAGTCCAGCGGCTCCGCAACGTTACTACCGCATCCGCCAGGCAAGCCCGTAAAAGGGCCATCCTCCGATTCGGAGGGCCGAGTTCTACGATACCCCGATTTCTGGCAGAGCGCGATCTTCGCATCGCACGGCTTTGTTCCAGAAACCACCCTGATCGTTTGGAGATTCATGCCATTTGTAGTTTGCTTCTGCACTGTCGCGGCGGTCTGCGACCGTCACCCGTCAAATCACACGACGCTCACGGAACACCGCTACCATTCGTATTTCCAGTCCGAGACCTCTCGGCAGAAGTGTTACCCATGTCCTGAAACACCTGTTACCCATCTCTTGACAAATGAACATCGCCGGTCTGTATTCCATCAATCCCCAACCCTTAACTTTCAACCGCCAGCACGCCCCGGACGCCAAATCCTGAACACACCTGTCGCGCCGTAGCCTGAGGGGCAGGCGGAAGACCCGAAACGAACTGCGGATATATGCGAATTTCGTGAATAAATGCACGTTTCAGGCCCAATTTAGGCATTAGAATTGCAGCATCGGGAGCCGATATGGCACGGCGAAGACGAAATAACGATTTGACGGGACCAATTGCCGCATTTACGGGTATTGGCGGACTTGCCTTCATTTTCATTCCGGGCTTTCGCCAGGTGGCTTTTGTCATTGGTTGGATTTCCCTCACAATCGTTGGGCTGGCGGTTGTCGGTCTGGCCATCCTCGGCATCTTCCGGCTGGCGACTCCGGAGCGCAACATGCGGGGAATGACAAGGAACTTGTTTGTACCGCCGCCTCCTACGTTGGACCAAAAACCGGATGAAGATGAACCGGAACCGGAACAGACTCCCAAACCAATATTCACGCCAACCGAAATGCTCCAACAAGTTCGTTCGATTGACTGGTTCCAATTCGAAAAATTAATCGAGCTCGTTTATCGGAAGCTGGGCTACGACGTGACCCGGCGCGGCGGCGCAAATCCGGACGGCGGGATTGATTTGATCATTCAGAAGGACGGGCAGTGCGCGGCGGTTCAATGCAAGCAGTGGAAGGCGTGGCGCGTTGGTGTGAAACCGGTCAGGGAATTCCTGGGCGCGTTGACAGACACGGGCATTCAGCGGGGGAAGTTCATCACCCTGTGCGGTTACACCAATCAGGCCATGCAGTTCGCCAAAAAACACGACATCGAGATTGTAACCGAGGTTGAGCTGACCCAAATGTTTGAATCCACTGACGCCCGATTCGACCCGGAAATACTCGACCTGTTGCATGACACGCGAAAGTTTTGTCCGAAATGCGAACGTGAAATGGTGATACGGGTTGCCGAGCAGGGACCCAATCCCGGCAGCAAATTCTGGGGATGCTCGGGATATCCGCGCTGCCATTTCACGATGCCGATTGTCGAAACCAGCCCAACCCCCGTTGAAGCCGCGCCCAGAGAAGAGGTTCATTCCTTCGCATAAGTTCGCACTCCGCAATCCGGACCACCCGCCAGCCCGACACTAGTTCAAGCGCAAACGGTAGAAACGACAGGGCGAATTGGTGGCGCCCAGGTCGGTAAAGTAAAGCAGTTCAGATTCAAGTGTGTTGGTGGCGAGCGCCGTCCAGGCCGACAGGTTGGTCGAGCATTCGATGATCAGGGTTTGTCCGGCCACACCCGTGAGGTCAAACCCAAATCCATTGGTCGTGAAACCAATGTTGCTGCCAGCGGTGAGTATGGCCGGCGCCGGCAGGATTCCGTCATAAATCCGGGCGCGATAGAAGCGATTGGAAAACAAGCTTGATTGCGGGTCGGTGAAAACGAACAGGCCGGCGTCCGTGACAAGGTTGGTTTGAATGGGTGTCCACTGGATAAAATCAGTCGAGGCTTCGATGACGATGACCTGTCCCGACAAGCCCCGAACATTGAAACCGAACGCACCCGCATGGAAACCCAGACCGCCGTCGCCGGTGAGAATTCCTGGCGGTGTAAGCGGTGAAACCTGCGCGATGCTTTCCACGAACCAGCTGGAGCCGGTGTAGTATCCGCCGGTGGTAAAGCCGCGAGCGCGAATCAAGGAATTGACCGACAAGGAGAGGCCGCTCAAGCCCCACCCGCCGGGGATACGGGTGGCCGAGCCCGCAGCGATCCAATTGGAGCCGTCGGTTGAGGTCTCGAACGTGGCGCGCCACACTTCCGGGGTCGTGCCGGCGCGCAGCCACGTTACAGTCTGGCCGTCTGAGGAGAGGGATTGACTGCCAAGGTCCGTAGGAGTCAGTCGGGCCAAGCCACTGCGCGATTGACCACAGACGTTGGTGAAGAGGCCGCCGACCAGCACTGCACCATCCGGCTGGAGGGCAATCGCCTGGACATTCGAGCTGGCCGAGGGGAAAAATGTCGTATCGATCGAGCCGTCTGAATTCAGGCGGCCGAGATTCGTGCGCGCCAGTCCGGCGAGAGTAGTGAAACTCCCGCCGACGAGGATTTTACCGTCGGCTTGAAGTGCCAGCGAAGTAACGGGTCCGTTTGCGCCGGGATTAAAGGCGCTGTCGAGGGTGCAGTTCGGGTTGAGTCGGGCCAGGTAATTGCGGGTCGTGCTCAGCAGGCTCACGAAATTGCCGCCCACAAGAATCTTTCCATCCGGCTGGATGATGATGGCGTCAATCACACCGCTGGGCGCAGTGTTAAAGGTTGTATCCACGGCGCCGTTGGTGTTGAGCCGATCCAGGTAGCACCAATTGTTGCAGAACCAGCCGCCGGCCATGATCCGACCGTCGCTCTGCAATGCCAGCGATAAAACGCCCGGGCTGTTGATGGGGCAGGAGAAACTGTTGTCCACGGAGCCATCCGGATTGAGGCGGCCCAAGTTGGGAATGAACTGACCGTTCAGCAGGCCCAACTGGCCGCCCACGAGGATTTTGCCGTCCGGCTGGATGACCAGCGCATTGACGAAGGGCGTTCCGCCAAGGCTGACGCTCGGCGCAAAATTGGTGTCCAGCGTGCCGTCGGCGCAAAGCCGGGCAATGCAGGTGCGGATTTGGCCGGAAAGATTTTGAAAGTATCCGCCGACAAGAATTTTGCCGTCGGGCTGAACAGCGAAGCAATTAACGAGGTTATCCGCACCGGGATTGAAATCCGGATCGGTCGTGCCGTCGGGGTTGAGGCGCCCGATGAAATTGCGCAGCTGACCGCCGAGATTTGTGAAGGAACCACCGACAAGAATTTTGCCGTCAGACTGGACAGCCATGGCGCAGACCTGGCCGCTGGCGTTGACGCTGAGCGAGTCCGGGACGGCAAGATTGATGGTGAGAGCAGCATTGCTGCTGACGGCGGAGCCGTAGGGTGTGGAAACCAGAACGGAGTACGTACCCAAATCTGCGCTGGAAACATCGGCAAGAGTGAGCGTGGGCGAATTGGGCGCTGAGATGTTCGTGCCATTTTTTCGCCATTGATACGTGAAAGGAGCACTGCCGATGGCGGCGACGGTGAAGTTGGCGCTCTGCCCGGCGTCGGCGAATTGGTTCGCGGGTTGCAGGGTGATGACCGGCTCGATAATAAACAGCGTTGCGACCGAACTGGTGATGCTGCCCCACGAGTTGGAAATGATGACGGAATAATCTCCCGCATCACCGCCCAGCACGTTGCTCAACGTCAGCGTCGGGCTGATTGTGCCGGAGATGTTTCCGCCATCCCCCAGCGCGGTCCCGTTCCGGTACCATTGGTAAGTCAATGTCGGCGTGCCACCGGCCGCCACGCGGAAGACAGCCGTCGTGCCTGCGTTGTTTGTCTGACTCACCGGTTGGGTGACCACCAGCGCCGGTCCCATGATGTTTTCCACGAACCAGGCTGAACCGTTGTATTGGCCTCCCGACAAATAACCGCGCGCACAAATGTTGGCGTTGGCCGGGACAATAACCCCGCTGAGCTGCCAGCCGCCTGTCACGCGTCCGCCCGCGCCCAGGTTGACCCAATCGGCGCCGTTGGTTGAAACCTCAAACGTGGTGCGCCAGACTTCCGGGCTCGTGCCGCCCCGCAACCAGGTCACCGTGGAGCCGTCGAATGAAAGATTTTGCGTCGCAGGATCGCTGTTGGACAACCGCCCGATGTTCGTGCGGGATTGCCCGCCCAGTACGGTGAGGGCCGCCGCCGAAGTACCGCCGCCGCCCACGACAATTGCCCCGTCAGCCTGAATGGCCAGAGCGTAAATCGTGTTGTTCGCGCCCGGGTTGAACGTGGTGTCCACCGAGCCGTCCGCGTTCAGCCGCGAGAGGCGGTTGCGCGTCTGGCCGCCGACGGTGGTGAAGCTGCCGCCGAGCAGAATCCTGCCATCGGTCTGCAAGGCAAGTGTGTTGACCAAACCGGTGACGTTTGGATTGAAGTTGGTGTCAAGCGTCCCATCCGCATTCAGCCGGGCCAAGTGGTTGCGATTGGTTCCGCCCAAAGTGGTGAACGCGCCGCCCAGCAGAATCTTGCCGTCCGCCTGCACCGCAAGTGTGTACACGGTGCTGTTGGCGTTCGGGTTGAAGTTGGTATCAATCGTGCCGTCCACATTGAGCCGGGCGATATGGTTAAGGTTGGTTCCATCCAGCGTCGTGAACACACCGCCGACCAGAAGTTTGCCGTCCGGCTGCAATGCCAGTGCGTTCACGGCGGCGTTGGCCGTAGCGACAAAGTTGGAGTCAAGCGTCCCATCGCCAAAAAGCCGCGCAATGTCGGTAGTGATCGCCGGTTTCCCCACGGTGAAACTGCCGCCGACCCAGATTTTACCATCGGCTTGAAGCGCGAGCGCATTGACCGGCCCGGTGAGCGCAGTCACGAAGTTGGTGTCTGGATTTCCCGCGCTGTCAATCCGCCAGACGTAGCTGGCGGTTTGCCGGTCCGACCGCGTCCCCGCGACAACGATTTTCCAATCTGACTGCACCAGCAACCCGGATACGCTGGTGTAACTGCCGGAGCCACTGACGCCGTTGCCACCGCTCCCGGCGCCCGGATTGAACGGGGCATCCAGGGTTCCGTCCGGATTGAGCCGGCCCAACCGGTTGCACGACTGTCCACCCAGCGTGGTAAACGAACCGCCAACCAGAATCTTGCCGTCCGGCTGCACGGCCAGCGCGACCACTTGCCCGTTGGCGCCCGGGTTGAACGAATCCGGCACGGCCAGATTCAGCGTCAATACCGCCACCGCGCTGGTCACGCTGCCGAAGGCGTTGGTGACGACCACATCGTAGTTGCCCGCGTTTGTCGCCTGCAGGTTGGTCAGAGTGAGGGTGGAAGAGGTTGCTCCCGTCAACTCGACACCGTTCTGGCGCCAGCGGTAATACAGCGGCTGGGTCCCCAGCACCGTCACGGAGAAGGACACGGTTTGCCCGGCGTTTGTAAATTGATTCACGGGCTGGCCGGTGAGCAGCGGATCTATCACCGTCAAGGTTGCCACCGCGCTGGTCACGGTGCCGGAGGCGTTGCTCAAAACGACCGAATATCCGCCGGCATCCGCGCCGAACACATTGCTCAGCGTGAGCGTAGCGGTGGTCGAGCCGGAAATGTTTCCGACATCGCTCAAGTTGGTTCCATTCTTGAGCCACTGATAACTGATCGGCGCGGCACCCACGCTCGTCACGCTGAACGCGGCGGTGGTGGCGGCATTGTTGGTGCAGTTGACCGGCTGCGAACTCAGGAGCGGCGCGCCCCCGAAGGTTTCCACAAACCAGCTCGAGCTGCATTGAAAGCCAACGCTCGTGGTGAAACCGCGGGCCCGAATGGTCGCGTTTGCGGGCAGCGTCAGACCGCTCAATTGCCAGCCGCCGGAAATCCGTTGCCCTTCGCCCAGGGCGGTCCAACTTGTCCCGTTGGTGGTCGTTTCAAAACTCGCGGCTGCAATCTCAGGCCCGGCGCCGCCGCGCGGCCAGGTAATACTGGTGGCGTCGGAGAGCAAACTTTGCGTCGCAACCCCGGCATCGTTCAGCCGCGCGATGCGGTTGCGGGATTGCCCGGCAATGGCAGTGAAGGAGCCACCGGCCAGGATACTGCCATCCGCTTGCACGGCCAGAGTGTTCACCCAGCCGTTGGCCCCCGGATTGAACGCAGTGTCCAGCGAGCCATCGGCGTTGAGCCTTCCGATATTGGCCCGGGCCTGACCTCCCAATGTGCTGAAGAAGCCGCCCACAACGATCTGGCCGTCGGCTTGCACCGCGAGCGCGTTGACGTAGTTGTCGGCTCCCGGATTGAAAGGCGCATCCAACGAACCATCGCTGTTGAGCCGGCCAATGTTGTTCCGGGTTTGGCCGCCCAAGGTGCTGAAGTTGCCGCCGACCAGGATTTTTTCGTCCGCCTGCACTGCCATTGACACGACCAGAAAGCTCGAAAGGGGAGCGAATACAGTATCCAACGTGCCGTCAGGGTTGAGTCGTCCCAGGTTGGTCCGCGACTGTCCGTCCAAGTTGTCGAACTGACCGCTCACCAGGATTTTCCCGTCCGGTTGCACCGCCAACGCATACACATAGTCGTCCGCGCTGGGAGTGAAGCTCGTGTCGAGCGAACCATCCGCATTGAGCCGACCGATGCGCGTGCAGGAGAGTCCGCCCACGAGGGAGAAGCCGCCGCCAATGAGAATCGTGCCGTCCGGCTGCGCCACCAATGTATAGACAACCCAGTTCGGATTTGGATTGAAGGCGGTGTCAAGGCTGCCATCCGTGTTGAGCCGGCCCAGGTAATTGCGCGGCTGTCCACTTAAGTTGGTGAAGGAACCGCCCACCAGAATCTTTCCGTCGGGTTGTACCGCCAGACACTGAACGTTTCCACTCGCGCCCGGATTGAACGTCGTGTCCAGTGTGCCATCCGGGTTGAGCCGGGCGATCCGGTTGAGCGTCAGGCCGCTCACGTTGGTGAATGCGCCGCCCAACAAAATCTTTCCATCGGCCTGAATCGCCAGCGCGTTCACTTGTGCGTTGGCTGCCGGGTTCAACGAATCGGCAGCGGCAACATTGATTGTCAACGTCGCGACCGCGCTGGTCACGCTGCCAAATGCGTCGGTGGCCACCACGTCATAACCGCCGGTGTTGGTCGCCTGCACGTTGGTCAGCGTCAGGGACGGCAGCGTCGCGCCAACCAGAATTGCGCCATCCTTGCGCCATTGGTATTGGAGCGGCTGCGTGCCCAACACGGAAACACTGAACGTTGCCGTTTGTCCACGGTTCACGAACTGGCTGGCGGGATTGGTGACGAGCAAAGGGTCCACCACGCTCAGGCCGGCCACGACACTCGTCGTGCTGCCCCAGACGTTGGAAATGACGAGCTGGTACGCGCCCGCGTCACCGCCCAGGACATTGGTCAACGTGAGCGTCGGGGTGAGCGCGCCGGAAACATTTCCGCCGTCAGCCAGATTTGAACCGTTCTTCAACCACTGGTAATTCAACGGCATTGTGCCCAAAGCGGTCGCGTTGAACACAACGGTCTGGCCCGCGTTGTTGGTTTGGGTGGCCGGCTGGCTGGTGAGCTGCGGGTCAAGCACGGTCAGCGATGCGACCGCGCTGGTGATGCTGCCAAACATATTGGTGACCACGACCTGATAGGATGCGGCGTCGCCGCCCAGCACGTTGCTGACGCTCAAGGTCGCGGTGTAAGCGCCGGCGATGTTCCCGCCGTCCTCGAGTCCGGCGCCATTCTTGAGCCAATGATAGCCAAGCAGTCCCTGGCCGGTGGCGCTCACGGCAAACGTGGCGACGGTGAAGGGATTGTTCGTCTGGCTCGCGGGTTGACTCAAAATCACAGCGGGGCCGACGACGTTTTCGACAAACCAGCTTGAGCCGTCGCTGCTGCCGGCTACGAAACCGCGCGCCTGGATGGTGGCGTCGCCGTTCAGATTCAAACCCGTGGCCTGCCAGCCGCCGGCCACCCGGGTCCCGTTTTGCTGCACCCAATCCGCACCGTTGGTGCTGGCCGCAAAGGTCGTCTGCCAGATTTCCGGCCCGGTGCCCGACCTCTGCCACGTGATGGTGGTGGAATTGAACGTGAGAATATTGGTCGCGCTGCCCGTGCGGTTGAGCCGGCCGATGAATTGCCGCGGCTGCCCGTCCAATGAACCGAACTGGCCGGCCGCGATCACTTCTCCATCCGGCTGCACGGCCACGCAAAGCACCGTGTTGTCCGCACCCGGATTGAAGGTCGCGTCCGCGTTGCCATCGCTGTTGAGCCTCGCGAGGTTGGTCCGGCTAAAGCCGCCCACGAGAGTGAAGGTGCCGCCCAACACCAGCCGGCCATCCACCTGCACGGCGAGCGACTCCACCGGCCCGTTCAAACCCGGATTGAATCCGGCATCGGGCACGCCGTTTATATCCAACCGGCCGAGGTAGTTGAGCGGCTGTCCGGCGAGCGACGTGAAATTGCCGCCGACTGCAATGCTCCCGTTCGTCAGCACCGCGATGGCGTTGACGGTGGCATTCGCGCCGGGGTTGAAGCCCAAGTCTGTTGTGCCGTCGGCGTTGAACCGGCCGAGGTTCGTGCGCGATTGTCCGCCCAGCACCGCGAAGTTGCCACCCACGAGAACCTTTCCGTCCGCCTGCAACGCGATGGCGTAAACCGTCCCATCCGCTGCCGCGGTGAAGTTGGTGTCGAACGTGCCGTCGGCGTTGAGTCGTCCGATCCGGTTGCACGCCTGCCCCGCGAGATTGGTAAAGCTGCCGCCGACCACAATTTTCCCGTCCAGCTGCGCGGTCATCGCGTAAATGTCATCGCTCGCGCCCGGATTGAACGCGGTGTCCAGGCTGCCGTCCGGATTCAACCGTCCGACGCGATTTCGCGGCGCGCCGTCCACATACGAGATGCCCCCGGCGAGCAGGATCTTCCCATCCGATTGCAGCGCCACCAGGGGGTCGGCCGTGGAGAACGGAATTCCCAGCAGACCGCCGGTGAAGTTGGTGTCCAGACTGCCGTCGCTGTTCAACCGCGCGACGCCTACCTGGGTCTGGCCGCTCACGGCCGAGAACATTCCGCTCATCAGGATTTTCCCGTCCGGCTGGACTGCCACGGAACGAACTTCGTAATTGGGGACGGGATTCAATGAATCCACGGTAGCAACATTCACCGTCAGGAACGCCACCAGGCTCGTCACCGAACCAAAGGTGTTGGTCACGACGACACTGAAAGTGCCGCCGGCATCCGCGCCTGGCACATTGGTCAATGTCAGTGACGCATTCGTCTGGCCGGGCAACGCCACGCCATTCATGAGCCACTGGTAGCTCAGCGCCGTGCCCGTCGCCGTCACGCTGAACAGCACGGTCTGGCTGACGTCAACATACTGATTGGCCGGCGGGCTGGAGATGAAAGGATCAACGACCGTCAGGTTTGCCACCGCGCTGGTGACGGCGCCGAAATTGTTGCTGACGACCACCGAATACGCCGCCGCATCGGCACGCAATACGTTGGTCAACGCGAGCGTGGCACTGGTGGAACCGGACAGATTGCCGCCGTCCGACAAATTCACTCCATTCTTGCGCCAGCGATAAGCCAGCGTTGGCGAACCGTCGGCCTGAACGGTGAACGTGGCGGTCGTGCCGGCGTTGTTGGTCCGGCTGGCGGGTTGGGTCAGAACCACGACCGGCCCGGCGTACGCCTCGACGTAGCTTTGCGACGCGTTGTGGTATCCGCCCGCGACGAAGCCGCGGGCGCGGATGGAGGCGTTGGTGCGGGCCGAAACGCCCGTTCGCTGCCAGCCGCCGGCGATGCGTGTGCCTGCGCCGAGACTGACCCAGTTGGTGAGGTTCGTGGAACTTTCAAACGTCGTGCGCCACACTTCCGGGCTGCCGCCGCCGCGCAGCCAGGTAATGGTTGAGTTGGTATAAGTCAGCGACTCGATGGCCGGTGCATTGGTCAGTCGTCCCAAAGTGTAATACGTGGCATTGAGAATTTTCCCGTCGCGTTGGATCGCGATCGAGTGGACGCCGCTGGGGACATTTGCCGTGAAGTTGGTGTCCACGGTGCCATCGCTGTTGAAGCGGGCAAAATAGGGAAACCCAAACCAGCCAATCGCCGTTCCGCCCGCCAGGATTTTCCCGTCGCTTTGAACGACGATCGTGTCCGTATCACCCAGATAGCCGGGACGGACGCTGGCCGTGAAGCTGCTGTCCAAAGTGCCGTTGGTGTTGAGCCGCGCCAGGTCGTTGTGGATTTCGCCATCCATGTAATAAAAAAGGCCACCCGCGAGGATTCTGCCGTCGGCCTGGACCGCCAGGGAATGGATTTCATTGTCCGGCGACGCCACAAAGTTCGTGTCCAGGACGCCATTCGTGTTCAAACGGCAAATGTAGTTTGTGGCCACTCCGTTGAAACCAAGGAACGCTCCGCCCACGAGAATCTTCCCGTCCGGTTGCATCGTCAGCGTATAAACCGCGTTGCTCGAGCTCGCGCTGAAGGTGCCGTCCGGAGAACCGTCCGCATTCAGACGCCCGATGGAATTCCGCAACTGGCCGGCCAGGTTGGTGAAGCTTCCCGCGACAACAATCTTCCCATCGCTCTGCAAAAGCAGCGAGTAAACAATGCCATCCGCTCCGGGATTGAACGCAGTGTCCAGCGTGCCATCGGGATTGAGCCGGCCCAGATGGCTGCGCGGCTGGCCGGCCAGGTTGGTAAAACTGCCGCCGACCAGAATCTGGCCGTTGGTTAGAACGACCGAGGTATAAACATTATCGTTCGCACCGGGATTGAATGCGGTGTCCAACGACCCGTCGCCATAGAGGCGCCCGAGGTGATTGCGGGGCACGCCATCCAGCAACGTGAGCTGGCCGCCCGTGGCGATCCGGCCATTGGGTTGCACGGTCATGGCGTAGACCGGGTTGTCCACCTGCGCGTTGAATGCCGGATCACTTTGCGCCAAGACCGCGGAAATCAGGTTCGAAAACAGGCTCAAAACCACGAATCCGAAGACCATCTGCATCTTGATTGCCAGGCAAGGTTTCATCTGAATCCAATGCTGACCGGCTCTGATTGATGTTCCGGCATTAGACCACAATCCGTGAAAGCAGGCAACTTCAAAAGCAAAGCCCGGAAGTCGGGCACCTGACTTCCGGGCTTTGAATTGGTTGGCCGACGCGGAGTTTATTTTTCGCAGACCATCCGCTCCGCCCAAGTCACATGTCACTCGTCACGCATAGCGCCCGTTGGAGCCGCGTCAGGAGCCGGGCTTAATTTCTTCGCCCTGAATGAATTGAATTGGCGGCCATCAGCGCAGATCGCGTCACAACCGTGCTTTGTCCCTGAACGACGGATTTGGATTTTGCCGCGACGTCACCTCAGCCGGCCGGTTTTGGTTTCACAGCCCAACGTTCGCCATTTTCCGCGCGCTTGGATTCCACCCATTGTTCCGCCGACAATTTGCCGTCGGGGTTGCGTTTAAAGATACCGCGAAAGGCGTCAATTTGTTTATGCACTTCGGCGCGGGACAGTCTTTTGAGCTTGGCCATGCACCATATTGCCGCAAAACCGAGGCCGGTAGCGAGCTAATTCGCGGGTCGTTTCCGCGCTTCCGCCTAAGCCTCCGGCTACGGCCCGACAGGCGCGTTCAGGATTTGGTGTCCGGGGCGGCGCAGTACGAAGACCGCGTCCGCCTTTTGTCTGCTTCATGGTAATTCGTGTAAATAGCGGATACAGATTTGGGAGCTTCCTGTGCCTTTCGTGTCAAGAGACTTCGTGTTCACCCGTGCCATTGGCGTCATCCTCGGTCAACAAATCAGTTGAAGATTGATTGTCGGCGCAAGTTGGTTCAGCTTCCGGCCGTCAAGCAGCATCACCCAAGACCAAAACCAACCGAAAGGATAACAACGTATGCAACGACCGACTTCTGTAACCGTATTCGGAATTCTGAACATTGTGTTCGCCGCGCTCGGAGTATTGGGGTTGATTGCCTCCATCGCCCTGTTTTTCATGCCCAGCGATTCAAACAATCCAGTCATCAAAATCATGCACGAAAATGCGGCCTACGCCCTGTGGTTGAAGGTTTGTATTCCGTTGGGGGTGCTGAGTTGCGCGGCCCTGCTGGCGGCGGGCATCGGCCTGCTGCGCCTCAAGCCGTGGGCGCGCAAGCTCTCCATCGGTTACGCGATTTACGCCATTGTCTTTGGCATCGTCGGAATGGTGGTCAATTTCATTTTCCTGGTCGAACCGATGGTCAAAGAAGCACAAAATCAACAGGGACCTGAAGCCGCCGGCGCAATCGGTGGGGCGATCGGCGGGAGCTTCGGTGGATGTTTTGGCCTGATCTATCCCGTCCTGCTGCTCATCTTCATGCTGCGCCCGACCGTGGTGTCGGCGTTTCAGTCGTCCGCCCCGTCCCCGACGTGAGAACGGTTGCGGTGTCGCAGGAAATCGGTCCGTTGAGAGTTGACTGAAAGAGGACGCCCCGGCCCGGCTGCACCACAGGCTTCCGTCTTCGCATTGCTTCGCCGAGACACGTCGCCGCGGCAAGCGCAGCGTCCCGGCCGGAAAATGGGCGGCCATTGACCCGTTTGCGCCCGCTCGCTCGGTTCTCGCGAACTTTACCTTTGGCGATTGGAGCTCCCGCTCCTGCCCATGGCTTTCCCGGCTTAACGACTCGTCGCTTTCGCGACCAGCAACCCGTTCGCCATTTCCCAGGCGGCTCAAGACGTGGACAAAAAAGTTTCCGTGTCTTGGTTGTTCAATTCCGGTGCGGCATCCACGAAAGCCATGGTTAAAAACTTTGCCTGCCGGTTCCGATTTTGCAAAGCTGACGCCATGTTCGAGAACTCCATCCGCCGGATGCCGCGTCCGCAGGACGTGCAGCGCCTGAACACTCAGGAATTGCGCGACACATTTCTCATCGCCAACCTTTTTGTGCCGGACCAGTTGAACGGCACGTTCACCGACCTCGACCGGCTGGCGGTCGGCGGCGTCATGCCGGTCAAGCCGGTGCAATTACCAAACCACAAGGAAACCGGGCGCGCGTTTTTCCTCGAACGCCGCGAACTGGGTGCCATCAACGTCGGGGGCGCCGGAGTGGTGCATGCGGATGGCAAGACCTTTTCGCTCGGCCGGCTGAACTGCGTTTATCTGCCGATGGGCACCCGGTCGGTCACATTCGAGAGCAAGGACGCGAAGAAGCCGGCGAAGTTCTATTTCCTGAGCTGTCCGGCGCATGCGGCGCATCCGGCGGCGATGATGAAGCCGAAGGAAGCCGCGCCCGTGCCGCTGGGTTCGGCGACGGCGGCGAACCAACGGACGATTTACAAATACATTCACCCCGGCGGCATCCAAAGCTGCCAGCTCGTGATGGGTTTCACCGCCCTGGACAAGGGCAGCGTGTGGAATTCGTTCCCGCCGCACACGCATTGGCGGCGCACGGAGATTTATTTTTACTTCGACCTCGGCGGGAACGTGCTGACGCATTTCCTGGGCGAACCGCAGCAAACGCGGCATTTGTTTTTGCACAACGAGGAAACCGCGCTTTCCCCGAACTGGTCCATCCACTGCGGTTGCGGCACGGGCAATTACAAGTTCATCTGGGGCATGGCCGGCGAGAACCAGACGTTTGATGACATGGACGGGGTGAAGCCGGTGGATTTGCTTTAAAACAATTCAACAGTGGGGCGAGCGTCCTCTCGAGCCCAAACTAAAACTACGGCTCGACGGAGTCTCGCACCACCAAAACAAGTGATTATGGAAACGAAACGATTTGCCAACAAAGTCGTCGTCGTGACCGGCGCAAGCCGGGGAATCGGGCGGGCCATCGCCATCGCGTTTGCCCGCGAAGGCGCGAAGGTCGCAGGCGTGGCGCGGAGCGATTTGGCGGGAACGGCGGCGCAGGTCAAAACCGCCGGCGGCGGATTTGTCGCCGTCAAGGCCGATCTGGGCCAAACCACGCAGAAAGGGGCCGCAGACCTGGTGGCGCGGATTTTGAAGCAAACCGGCCGGATTGACGCGCTGGTCAACAACGCGGGTATCATCCGCCGCGCGCCGGCGGTGGATTTTTCCGAGGCAGATTGGAACGAAGTGTTACAGACCAATCTGTCGGCGCCCTTTTTCCTTTGCCAGGCCGTGGCGAAATGGTGGCTGACCGCCGGACGCGGCAAATCACCCGCCGATGCCCGTTTGAGGATTGTGAACATCGCGTCGCTGCTCTCGTTTCAGGGCGGCATCACCGTTGCCGCCTACTCCGCGAGCAAACATGGCGTTGCCGGATTCACGAAGGCCCTCGCCAACGAATGGGCGAAGGAACGCATCAACGTCAACGCCGTTGCACCGGGTTACATCGCCACGGAGAACACGAAAGCGTTGCGTGAAGATGCCAGACGCAATCAGGCCATTCTCGACCGCATTCCCGAAGGCCGTTGGGGCAGGCCGGAGGATATTGCGGGCGGTTGTGTTTTTTTGGCTTCGCCGGAGGCCGATTATCTCAACGGCGCGGTCATCAACATTGACGGCGGCTGGCTGGGGCGGTAAGTCAAAAGCATGAAAATGATTTCACACCCTTGCGCCGGCTTTGCCGCCGCCGTCGTTTTTCTCGCCGCCAATCTTCAACTGCGCGCGCAGCCGCACGCGCCGGACAATTTTATTCCACCGCGACCGCAACCGGTTGTCCATCCCAGACTCCTGGAAGGCGCGCTCATCGTGCCTCTTTCGCCGGAGATCAGGCCGCAAGCCGTTCTCACCGCCATGCAGCGCGTGGCGGACTGGCAGCTCGCGCATCCGGCCGCCAATCCGCCCACCAGTTGGCTGCTGGGCGCGGAGAACGCGGGCCTGATGGCGCTGGCGGGAATTTCCGGCGACGCCAAATACCGCGAGGCGATGCGGGCGGCGGGCGAAACCAACGGCTGGCGGCCCGGGCCGCTGTTTTACGACGCCGACGACTATTGCGTCGGCCAGGCTTACACCGAGCTTTACTTCCTCTACCGCGACGCCCGGATGATCGCGCCGCTGCGCGAACGGTTCGACGCCATTCTGGCAAAACCGTCGGATGTGCCGGGCCTCGAATTCACGAAAGCGGAGAGCCGGGACAGAAAAAACTGGTCCTGGTGCGATTCGCTGTTCATGGGGCCGCCGACGTGGCTGCGGCTTTACGCCGCGACCGGCGATGAGCGCTATCTGGATTTCGCCGTGACCAACTGGTGGCGCACGACAGATTATCTGTATGACAAGGACGAACACCTTTTCTTCCGCGACAGCACGTTTTTCCAAAAGCGCGAGGCGAACGGGAAGAAAGTTTTCTGGAGCCGCGGCAACGGCTGGGTCATCGCCGGCCTGGTCCGCGTGCTGCAATACCTGCCGATGAACCATCCCGACCGTCCACGCTTCGAGCAATTGTTCAAGGAAATGGCGGAAAAGATTCTGGCGTGCCAGCAACCGGACGGCCTCTGGCGCGCGAGCCTGCTTGACCCGGAAGATTTTTCGGCAAAGGAAACGAGCGGCTCCGGCTTTTTCACCTACGCACTCGCGTGGGGCGTGAACCAAGGTCTGCTCGACCGCGCAAAATTCCAGCCGGCGGTTCGCAAAGGGTGGACGGCGCTTGTGGAGTGCGTGGATATCGACGGTAAACTGACGCACGTCCAGCCCGTCGGCGGCGCCCCGACAAAATTCGCGCCGGATTCAACCGCGCCTTATGGCGTCGGCGCGTTTCTGCTTGCGGGCAGTGAGGTTTATTGGATGGCGGTTGGGGAGGACACGCTGAATGACAAGCCGCAGTTTGTGCCGGTTCCAATCAAAGTTTCAAATCCCGCAAAATTTCGGCGAGAGTGTGAAACGGTGGAAGTTGATTTGAAAGACGTAACCGCGTTCCTGAAAAAAGTATTTGGGGACAAAAGCAGTTCAATTGATTTTCAGCCTGCCAAATTGGCGGTGATAGAAGGACTTTCTTCCCGCATTTTAGATTCGCAAGTTTATTCGCAACAACCAGGCGAAGACACATTACTTTTCCAGGTTGATCTCGCACCGGGCGAGACACGGACGTTTTGCATTCTGGATGCATCCGCTTTGGCCGCCGTGCCGCCGCCCATTGTGAAGACGTTCGCGCGTTACGTGCCGGAACGCTTCGACGATTTTGCGTGGGAGAGCGACCGTATCGCGCATCGCGCCTACGGTCTGGCGCTCATACCGGCCGAGGGAACCATCAGCAGTGGACCCGATGTGTGGATCAAAAAGAATCGCGGCCTCATTTTGGACACGATGTATGCCACCAAACATTACCACGAGGACAATGGCGAGTTCATGGACGATTACCGCGTCGGTAAAAGTCGCGGCTGCGGTGGCCTCGGCATTTGGGACGGAAAGAAACTTTATGTCTCCAGCAATTACCGGAACTGGAAGCTCATCACCACCGGCCCGATTCGTTCAGAGTTTGAGCTGACCTATGACGCGTGGGACGCGGGCAATGGCCGGATGGTTTCCGAGACGAAACGCTACAGCATTGACGCCGGTTCGTGGTTCACCAGGGCGCAAAGCACCTTCAGCAGCGAAACCAATTCGCCGCTTACCATCGGCATCGGGCTGGCAGAGCGCGCCTGCCCCACCAACCGCGAAGCATTCATCGCTAATGACCAAAGCGAAGGCTGGATGAGTTACTGGCAGCCGGAGGACAAACCGAAAGGAACCATAGGTGTAGCGGTTGTTTTGCCCAAAGGCAGCGTGGAATCATTTACAAATGACGCGCCGGACATGCCAGAGTCAATGATTCATGCAGTCGTGCCGCAACCAACACATGAAGGTGCGCCGCCCATTCGCGATCTGCTGGCGATTTCGCAGGCTGAAGTTGGCAAGCCGTTCGAGTATTACTTCGGCGCGTGCTGGGACCGCAGCGGCGATTTCACCAATCACGTCCAGTGGGAAAATTACGTGCGCCGCTTTGCCGAACGCCGCGATGCCCCGCTGCAAGTGACCATTGGCAACTGATTTTCGATTTACGATATACGATTTACGTGATTTGAATTCAGCGCGCGTAAATCGTAAATCGCATATCGTAAATTTTGCTCGTCAGCTTTTCGCTTGCAACGCTGAAATCACCTTCACCGCTTCTGCCGTGAGCGCAGTGATTTTGCCCCACGCCTTTTCCGTGATGAGCTTGCGCTCACCCATCCAGGAACCGCCCACCGCCGCGACCTGCGGAATCGCGAGGTAATCCGGCAATTTCGCCGCGTTGATACTGCCGGTGGGTATGAATTTTACGCCGGTGTGCGCGAACGGGCCGGCCAATGCCTTGAGCATCGCCGCGCCGCCCGCCGGTTCCGCCGGAAAAAACTTCAAATGTTTCCAGCCGAGGTTCAGCGCGCGGTCAATTTCGGTGGGCGTCATGACCCCCGGAAAAAAAGGCAGGTTACGATCCCGGGCCGCCTTCAAGACCGATTCATTCAAGCCGGGCGACACGCCGAATTGTGCGCCGACATCCATCGCGCGTTGCACCTGTTCGGGCGACAGCAGCGTACCGGCGCCGATGGCCATTTCCGGCAGGCCCTGGCGGATGCGTTGTATGGATTCGGCGGCCGCGGCGGTGCGGAAGGTGATTTCCATGACGTTCAATCCGCCGGCGAGCAGCGCCTCGGCCAGCGGCACGGCATCTTCGGCCCGGTCAACCACCGTGATGCAAAGCAACCGCTGTTTGAGAAAGGATTCGGCGTTCATAAAATTTGTGCACCGATGATACACGATGGCGGCGTTGAGTGAACTTGAATTTGGCCTCTCTTAATCGTAATCGTAAACTTAATCGTTCCCGCCGGGAGATTACGATT